>JAESFG010000342.1_pt1 | contig 70895 bp, 79 predicted proteins | sample 9269371 | NCBI WGS metagenome assembly JAESFG01 (sample SAMN14506227, study PRJNA617093) | algae metagenome | isolation source: Aetokthonos hydrillicola CCALA 1050 (B3-Florida) and co-occurring... | place: USA: South Carolina | collected 2013-01-01
ATTCGACGTGGGCCGTCGAGATCGTGATGCCGCGCGCCTTCTCCTCCGGGGCTGCGTCGATCTGGTCATAGGCCTTGAACTCGCCGAAATACTTCGTGATCGCAGCCGTCAGTGACGTCTTGCCATGGTCGACGTGACCAATCGTGCCAATGTTCACGTGCGGCTTGTTCCGCTCGAATTTACCTTTTGCCATCTGGATGCTTCCCTATTGTCGAAATACGGCCGCCAGCCCAAGGCACGGGCCGGGTTGCGCAGCCGTTTAAGGCTTTCGCCCCTGTTGCGCAAGCGAAATTGTTGAAACAACCGGCAACCCCGGAATTCGCAGCGGACGTGGTGAATCGGGGAGGGTTTTTCAAGGTCGCGACGGGCGCAAGGTGCGGCGTCGGCAACCCGGAGGAGGACGCATGATAGTGCGCAGAGTGGCTCTTTTCATTGTTTTCCCGGCCGTCGTCGGGGCCGGGCTCTGGGCCTGGTCGACCTATTGCGAGGACTACGGCCTCTGCTCTCCCGCCTGCCGCGTGGCCTCCAACGGCATCGAGACGTGGACGCGCCTCCCACCCGTCATCCGGCAGTCGGGTCCCATTGCAGCCACCGCCTCGCCCGGCACGGAATGCCTGGCACTTCTGGAAGGAATGCGTGCCGCTCATCCCGGCAAGGCCGTGGCGATCGACACGGTCAACATGGCCGGCGAGCGTCGCCCGGCCCCGTTTCATCGCTATGATTGCACGTTCGATATCCAGCAGCCGGTCTACGCACTGTCGAGAAATCCGGAATGCCCCGAAAAGTCGCCCTAGCGGGCAGCGCCGCTTGCGATGCTGAGGAAACGCACCGGCGGACCGGGCCGCTGATCCTCGAAGACGGCTGCCGTCAGGCGCCCGCCGAAAACACAGCCCGTGTCGATATTGGTCCGGCTTCCCGTGGTCCTGGGGTTCTCGTCGAGCGGCGTGTGGCCGTGCACCAGATGCCTGCCGCCGAAATCCTCGATCACGCCGGGGATCGGCCGTTTCCAGAGCAGGGTCCGCGGGGATTGCGCTTCGAGGGCAACGGCTTCGTCGATGCCGGCGTGAACGAAGATGCGATGCGCGTCGACGTGGAGCAGAGGCAGGCGGTCGGCCCAGTCGAGAATGGCGTCGGGTATCGACCCATCGAAGGATCGGAGCGTCTGTTCGCCGCCGAGCATGTGCCAAGGCGGCGCGGTGCTGCAGCCGCGAGACGCCGCGACCATGATCTCCTCGTGATTGCCCTTGAGCGCGATCCAGCGCCAGCCGGACATTTTTGGGCCGGCCATCAGTCGCTCGAGGACACCGCGAGACTGCGGGCCGCGATCGACGTAGTCGCCGAGGAAAACCACGGTGCCGCCACCCCACTGCGTCTCGATCACGTCGAGCAGTGCATCGAGCTCCGAAAGGCAGCCGTGGATGTCGCCGATGGCGAATGTGTGGGAGATCGGATCCGCCTCCCTAGACCGCGGCTTGCTGATGCATCGGTAAGGAAGCTGGAGCGGGTAACGGGAATCGAACCCGTGTATTCAGCTTGGAAGGCTGCTGCTCTACCATTGAGCTATACCCGCCTTGCCTTGATCGATCTCGGGACGAATGGTGGAGAGAGTTGGATTTGAACCAACGTAGGCTGAGCCAACGGATTTACAGTCCGTCCCCTTTAACCACTCGGGCATCTCTCCAGTCCGTCCGGATCAAGCGACCAAGCATTCCGACCGAGGGCTAACGTCCCCGCGATCTGGAGCGGGTATATGACGAGCCATCCGCATCCTGTCAACACGCTCTCCCAAAAATATTGTCGCAAATTCAACGAAGGCGGATGACCGACGCGGCGCGCGGGTCTATAGCTCGCGCATGACCAAAGACGACAAGAGCGGCCGGACGGCCAAGGACACCCATTACGCCAATCTCCGGCGCGCCCATCGCGACCAGAAGCGGGAACGCGGCGAAGTTCCGGCCGGTCCGCCGGGCAACCGCAAGGCCAAGGCTGCGTGGTCCCCGCCCGCCTTGCCGCCCGAAACGGTGTGGCTCTATGGCATCCACACCGTCAAGGCTGCGATCGACAATCCGGATCGCAAGCTCATCAAGCTCAGAGTGACTCGCAATGCGCTTTCGCGCCTGGATCTCAACGACGCCCAGATGCTGGGCATGCCGATCGAGATCCTGTCGCCGCAGGACATCGACAAGCTGACGGGACCCGACGCGATCCATCAGGGTGTCCTCCTCGAAGCCCGGCCGCTGCCGGTCCGCAAGCTCGATTCGCTGAAGGACCGCCCTCTCCTGCTCGTGCTCGACCAGGTCACCGACCCTCACAATGTCGGCGCGATCATGCGGTCGGCCGTCGCCTTCGATGCCGGCGCCGTGATCACCACCGAACGCCATTCGCCGACCGAATCGGGCGTGCTGGCGAAATCCGCTTCCGGAGCGCTCGAACTCATCCCCTATGTGCAGATCACCAATCTCGCCGACGCTCTGGAAGAACTGAAGCGGCTCGGTTTCCAGACGATCGGTCTCGATTCGGAAGGCCCCGCGCCGCTTGAAGGTACATTCTCCGCGGGCAAGATCGCGCTCGTGCTCGGCGCCGAGGGCAAGGGCCTGCGGCAGAAGACGCGCGCCACCTGCGACGCCCTCGCCCGCCTCGATATGCCGGGCGCGATCAAGTCGCTCAATGTCTCCAACGCCGCGGCCATCGCGCTCTATGCCGCGCGCGCGCATATCGAAAAGGCCTCCGCCTGACGGCAGGAACCGGCGGCCTGCAGACAGCCGCCGGACGATGCGGCGGCTGGCCCCTCTTTCAGCCCGGATCGCTCAGTCGGGGACCCGGCAGGCCATATCGCCCTCGCGGGCGGCGTAGCTTGCCTTGGTGCCGTCGTAGGTAAGCGTCACCGGGTAGGCGATCACGCTCGGGAGTTCCTGGATTTCCTTGGCATAATCGGGCGTGCGCTTCTTCTCTTCGTCATAGGCCGCCGCGCAGTCCGGCAGACCCGTCGAAATGCCGGTCGCCGACTTGATCTTGTCGGCGCAGGCCTTGCCGGGATCGAGATAGAGTGAGCAATCGGCCGAGAATGTCCTGGTATAGTCCAGCGTGACCTTGGTGCCGTCGACCTCGATCTTGTCGAAATCCGCACCCTCGAATGCGTCCTCGAACAGCTTCCTGCCGCTTGTGGCATCGAAAACGACGAAAGGCATGCCGCCATTCATGCCGTCGGCGGCCTGGAAGAAGACGAGATTGCCCTTGGCGCCGAGGAAGTAGCCGGCGACCGGATCCTTCACCGGCTTCTCGTCCGCGCCCTCGCGTTCGCATGTTCCGTTTTCGGACATGAAGGCCAGCTTTTCCGCGCCGACTTCGCCCAGATCGACTTCCTTCACCGCAAACCCCTTAAAGCGGTAGCAGTTCACGGCGGGCCGTGCGTCCGGATTGTCCTTGTTGGCCGGCAAGTCGACATTGTCCACCGACACGGGCGGGTCAAAGGCGGTGGCAACGTCGCCGTCTTCGGGCGAGCAGAGGGTCGGCGCCTTCTTGCCCTCGGTCCATTCCAGGACGTCCCCCTTTTCGGCGAGCTGGCGCTTGCCGTCGCTATAGAGAGCGACTGGATCGTCGGTCTTGAACGGCAGCTTGACCATCGTGCCGTCGGGAAGCGTGACCGTCACGTCGTTCTCCGAAAACAGCGCCGTCAGTTGGGTGCCGTCCTCGCAGGAGAGCGGAAAGGGCTGCTCCTCCTCCTGATCCTGCGCTGCGGCGGGTGTGGCGACGGCAAGCGCCATCCCGAGAACCGCAAGCGTGGGCCATGCGCGGGCAGGCGTTGCGAAAACCTTGCCGAACCACCAGTCTGTGCCGTTCCGATACATCTGAATCCGACCTCCATTCCCCTGAAACTTCCGCGCAACCATCGCATGACGTCGCCGTTGCGCGGCGAAGTCCGAGATGGTCATTCTGAAGCCATATCCCAACCCGGAAGGTCTGGCCATGGCTTCGATACTCTTCTTACGTCTTCGTCTCGTCGCAAGCGCCGCTGCATTGTGCTTGGCAGCCTTTGGGACAGCAGCGGTTGCCGGCGTCAATCCCCTCGAGGATTTCAACTCCGAGCCGTTGACGGACGATTTCCGCAGCAACCATGCAGGCGTCGAAGGCGCGACCGTCAATGTCGACATTCCCTATGGCCTGGATGCGGCACAGAAATATGACGTCTACCTGCCGGCGGGCGCCTCCCAGGCGCCGATCATCGTCATGGTGCATGGCGGCGCCTGGACGGGCGGCGACAAGCAGGCGGAGAACGTTGCGGCCGACAAGGCGGGCTATTTCGTCGGCAAGGGCTACATCTTCGTCTCCCTTAACTACCGGCTGCTGCCCGGATCCGATCCGCTGATCCAGGCGGCCGACGTGGCGCGCGGCATTGCCAACATCCAGTCGAATGCGGCCAAATGGGGCGGCGACAAGTCGAAGATCGTGCTGATGGGATCGGGTGCGGGTGGTCATCTCACCGCACTCCTGTCGTCCAACCCGTCGCTCGCCTCCGACCAGGGCGCTGCGATCTGGTCCGCGGCCGTGGTCCTGGAAACGCCGGCGCTCAACGTGCCAGCCCTGATGTCGACGACGCATGACGGCATCTACGACACGGCCTTCGGCAGCAATCTCGAGTTCTGGGAGGATTCTTCCCCGACCCATCTCGTCGATTCCTCGGGCGTGCCCATGCTGGTCGTCTGCTCGACCGAAAGCGCCGACGACACATGCGGCAAGGCCAATGCCTTCAAGCAGGCGGCGCGCAATGCCGGGGTGACGGTGACCGTATCGCAGCAATCCGTCGATCCGCCCGAGATCAACAACCGTGTGGGCGTCTCGACGAGCTATACCGATGTGATCGAGGACTATATCGACTCGGTTCTCTGACAAGCGGTGGCGACCACGGGGCCTGTGCCGCACCGGCACGGGTCCTTCGATTGCCTGGATGGCCCCCCGCGGGGATTTTTTGCTTGAACACCCGGCAGAATATGCTACTTGCGTCGCCGGTCGCCCTTATAGCTCAGTTGGTAGAGCATCTGATTTGTAATCAGAGGGTCGGGAGTTCGAGTCTCTCTGGGGGCACCATTTCTCTTCTGTCCGGCCCGGACGCGACGTCCGTCATGCCTGCCTAGGCTCAGGACCAGGCTCTTCTGAAAATCAGTTCGTCAGTCGGATCAGCTTCTTGGCGGCGGTAGCGCCGATCAGGCGGAAGGCCTCGACCAGTTCCGTGGTATTGTCGGCCGAGAAATAGTGCCCCGCCGAAGAGGCGCAATCCCGCAGCAGCGCCTGGCCGGCCGGCGGCGCCATGAAGGCGATCGAATAGACGGTCATCTTGTCCTTCTTGGCCTTGTCGCAGAATTTCTCTGTTTTCGCGTCGGCGCCGGACACGTTGTTCTCGCCGTCGGTCATCAGCACGATATATTTGTCCGCCTTCTTCGTGCCGTTTCGGCTCCGGTGCGCCTTGTCCTCGTCGCCGTCCTTGAGGCTCTCATAGGCTTCCTCCATGGCCTCGCCGGAATTGGTGGTTCCGCCTGCCGTCAGCGCGTTGACGTAGGTCAGAACGGCGGAGGTCCCCCAGGCGAGGTTCGAAGGCGTCTGCATGGCATTGTTGTAGGAGACGCCGCCGGTCCGCACATATTTCTGGTCCGGGTCGATTTCGGCGAACTGGTTGAGGAGGTCGGCAGCCGCAAGCTTCAGCGCCTCGATCTTCTTGTAGGTCCTGGTGCAGGTATAGTCCTGGTTATATTGGTTCTTGCAGGTCGTGGTGTAGGTCCGGTTGGTGTTCTGGTCCATCGATCCTGACCGGTCGAGGACGAGATACATCGAGAACGCGTTCTTCGTGGTGGTTTCCTCGCCGCCCTGCACCGACGCCTCGACGGCCACCGGCACTTGGGCGATTCCGATGACGCGGAGAAAGCTGGTATCCAGCCTACCCGTCACCCGGGCCGTCACCTGATGGGCGCTTGTGTCGATTTCGACGCTCTTCGTGTCGAGCTGGTATCTGGCACCGGAGAGTTGGGCCTGGGCGGCGAGCCAGTTCTCCATCACCTTCTGGATCGAGTCCTTGTTCTTGTTCTTCGCCTCGATCTGGGCCATGGCCGCGACCAGCGCCGAATCCAGGCTCGACTGGATTTCACGATGCAGGTTGAGCGCACGGCCATAGTCGACCGCCGATCCGACCGCGACGATGAGCGGCACGCTGACGAGGCAGAAGGTCAGGCTGATGTTGCCGGCACAACTTGAAATGAGCCGCTTCACTCGTGCTCGCGACATGGTTCACCCTCCTCATTGCAGCGCAATGGTCGGATGACTTCCTTACGGAAACGTCAAATCGCGAGCTCTGTACGATTTCGTACAATCTGTGGTAAGGTCCTCCCCTGGCCAATGGGCTAAGCTATTGAGCCGGGTCAGATCGCCGTGCCCCGTTCGCGGAACCGCGCTCGAGGTCGATCGTCTCCCCCGAAAGCACGGAAGACTTGCATGGCCCAAGGCAACTCCCGTCGTCTCCTCTTGATTGTGACAGCAGGATAGGCCTCTTTCCCCAAAAAGGAGAAAAAGATGAGCAAGCTTGAGAAGATTTACGACGCTCTCGTCGACGGTGCAGAGGACGGTCTCGCGGGCACAAGCCTGTATGACTATGTCGTGAAGGAATGTCCGAAGGCAACGAGCAAAAAGATCGTTAAGGCCTCGCTCCTTGCACTGTCGGACCCGGACCTGAAGGAAGAGAAGATCCTGAAGGTGATCTACGACCTTGCAATCAAGCATCGGCTCGATCCGGTATCCCCCGACGACGCCGAGGAGGAGCCGGCAGAGAAGGCTCCGAAGCTGAAGGCCGACCGCCGGTCCAAGAAGCCGAAGCATGACGCTGCCGGCGATGCGCCCCAGCCCTGAAGGTTAGCGACTAGACGCGGGAGCTTATGAGCTCCGGCCGTGCTCACGCCAGCCTGCGCCGCTGCCTGCAATGCAGCGCCGGGCATTCTTTTGAACACCCGGCGCCGCAACTCAGGAAAAGGATCGCCGTGTCGACTATGCCATCGACGCGTGGGCGAAGATGAAGTCGCTGGCGTCGAGGTCCGACGCCTTCACGTGATCGAGCGTGATGCGGTCGCCATCCCCGAGTTCGATGCGAACACCGTTCCTGGTATTGTCGATATGCAGGTCCTCGAAGCTCGAGATGCCCTCGTAGCCCGAGAGGTCGATCATGTCCTCGCCGGCGTCGAAGTCGGTGATCTCGTCTCTGCCGCTGCCCAGGCTGAACACGAAGGTGTCGGCGTGTTTGCCGCCCGACAGCCAGTCGTCGCCGGCGCCACCGTCGATCTGGTCCTCGCCGTCGCCACCCTTGATCATGTCGGAACCGCCCTCGCCCAGCAAGGTGTCGTCGCCAGCGCCACCGGCGAGCGAGTCGGTGCCGGTGCCGCCGATCGCGACATCGTTGCCGGCACCGGTCCGGATCACGTCACGCCCGCCATTGCCGTCGACATAGTCTTCGCCACGACCGGTGGAGTCCTCATCCTTGCCGTCGTCGCCGATGATGAAATCGGTACCGGCCTGCGTGAGGATGCTCGAGACGGAGACGGGCAGCAACACGCCGTCGAGGACGTGGATCACGCCGTTGTCCGCTGCTACATCGGTAGTGATGATACCGGGATTGCCGACGCCGGCATCAGCGTCGATGAGGCTCGGAGGCGTCGTATCGAGATCGGTGACGACGGCGTCGCCCTGGAGGGTGGTCAGCGACGCCGCATCGCCGAGTGCGGCGATATCGGCGAGCCGGAAGACCCCCGATGCGACGTGATAGGTCAGGATATCGGTGAGGACGCCTGACGCGTCGCCCTTGCCGATCAGGGTCAAGGCGTCCGCGAGGAAGCCGATCGTGCCGGCTTCGTCGGACGGCGCTTCATTGCCGGTGACGGCGGCAATGGTCGAGGCGAGACCCTTGAAGGCATCGTCTTCCGGCGCGAAGACCGTGAGATTGGCAACGGTGTCCAGGGCCGAAACCAGGCCTATGCCGGCATAGGGTTCGTCGGAAATTTCGTCAGTCGTTACGAGAAGATCGCGAAGAATGTCAAAATCGCTGCCGTTTTCGTCATAGCCGCTGGTGCCGCTGAGCGACAGAACGGTTCCTGTGATACTTGGCATATCGAACGCTCCTAGGAATTAAGGTTTACAGGGAGACAGGCAGGCCGGTGCCCGGCCTGTTGCAGCCCTGCTACGCCCCCGGATTCCGCCCGGTTCAGGGGACTTGCTTGCTCACTGATCCGGTAAACCGCTTACCCGGCAAATCCGCTCACGCGTTCTTGAATGGCCCCCCCGCCGTCGAGGTGTTGGAGACACACTTCAAATGCCTCTGAAAAAACAACGAAAATTGAATTTCTCTGTCTGATTCAGGGGAAGGAACGCCCGCGCTGCCCATCGGACCGGCTCTCCGCAGTAAACAGACGGTAAACTCCCTGTGAGGTGGGCCTGCGTACAGCCTGTCGCAGCCGGGCGCGATCCGTGCGGGGTTGGTCACCCCGCCAGAAGAGACGGGAGCTCTCTTCAATCCGAGCCTGCACAAAGGAAAAGGGAGACCCCGCCTGCCGTCGCCCTGACAGGCGGGGTTCGGCCAGCCGCCTCGAAAGGGGCCGGCGCTTTCGGCGACAGGAGCGTCGCCTACTTGCCGCGAGACTAGGCGCCGTCGGGCGCTCGGTCTGCTCCCTAGGGAACACTCCGGAATCGGGGAGGTTCCAAGCCTCGGGAGGCGGTGACCTAACGCTTCGAACCTGAAATTGGCCTGAAGAACCGCTTCATCCGCTGTTCAGAAGGCCCGCTCGCCGCAACGTTTCGCCGCCAGCTGCGTTCTAGCGTCAAAGGGAGTATGCCGATGGCAAGCGGAACCACCGAAACCGAATCTCGGATGTTCGACGAGTTGCAGGAACTCGTCGCGCTGGAGGTCAAGGACATCCTCGCTACGGCGATACAGGAGGGTTTCGAGCAACGGGACGTCATGACAGCGCTCGAATTGGCGCTTCGGGCGGAGATCGACGCCTTGGCGACGGGTGAGCCGCTCCAGGACGCTCTGGTGGCCAGTCCGGACGCGTTCACCACCGCGAAGTAGCGGCGTCAGGTCGCCCGCGCCGCATCTACGACCCGCAACTGGACACGCCGTGCGCCCTGCCAGTGGTCGGCGCTCAGGGTGCCTGCGACATGCAGGAGATCGCCCCGCGAGGCAAGAAGCAGCCGGCCTAGATCGGTATCGGTCGAGCGGAAGGCCATCGCTTCCAGCTTTGAGCCGTCCATGGCGCGGAGCGTGACCCGCAGATGATTGGTCCCGACATAGCGGCATTCCTCCACGCGGTGCAGCGGAAGCGCAAACACGGGCTGGGGATGGCCGGATCCGTAGGGGCCGGCCTTTTCCAGCTGGTCCACAAACATCGTGGTCGCGCCCGAGGCCCCAAGCGCACCATCGATGTCGAGGACCTGGTCCTCGACGAGGGCTGCCACGCGATCGGCTGACATTTCCTCGAAGAACGCGCGCAACCGACCGAGATTGCCGCGCTCCAGGGTCAGGCCCGCCGCCATCGCATGGCCACCGCCCTTGACGAGAAGACCTGCATCCACGGCCGCCCGCACCATACGGCCCATGTCGAAACCGGGTATCGATCGGCCCGAACCGGTGCCCTTGCCCGAGGGATCGAAGGCGATCGCAAAGGCCGGCCTGCAGAATTTCTCCTTCAGCCGGGCGGCGATCAATCCGACGATACCGGGATGCCAGCTGTCGCGTGCGGTCACGATGACGGTCGCGTGCTCCGCCGTCCCATATTCGGCGAGCGCCTCGGCCTCGGCCTCGGCGAGCATGCTCCGCTCCATCTCCTGCCGCTCGCGGTTGAGGTCGTCCAGCCGGGCCGCGATCTCCGCCGCCCGCCCGGCATCGTCAAGCGTGAGGAGTCGCGCGCCGAGCGCCGCATCGCCGATCCGGCCGCCGGCATTGATCCGGGGACCGACGAGAAAGCCGAGATGATAGGGCGTGACGGGGCCGCCGATGCCCGCCTTTGCAAGCAGTGCCGCAAGGCCGGGATTGCTCATGTGCCGCGCCGCGATCAGGCCCTTGACGACATAGGCGCGATTGAGGCCTTTGAGCGGCACCACGTCACAGACCGTGGCAAGGGCGACGAGATCCAGCATCGACAACAGATCGAGACTCGCCGCCCGCGGGTCGCCGCGCTGCCGCATCAGGCGCTGCAGGGCCACGATGACGAGAAAGACCACGCCCGCGGCGCAGAGATGGCCCTGCCCCGACAGATCGTCCTCACGGTTCGGATTGACGATGGCATGCGCCGCCGGCAATGCGTGGCCGACCTGATGATGATCGATGACGACCGTGTCGATGTCCCGCTCCGCCGCCACGGCGAGCGCCTCGAGGCTGGTCGACCCGCAATCGACGGTCACGATCAGCCGCGCGCCATCGTCGATCAATTGCCCGATCGCCGCCGGATTCGGGCCGTAGCCCTCGAAGATCCGATCCGGAATGTAGATCCGGGCCGTCACGCCGAAATGGAACAGCATCCGGTAGAGCAGAGCGGCCGAGCTCGCGCCATCGACATCGTAGTCGCCGAAGATCGCAACCTCCTCGCGGCGTTCGATCGCGCGTGCCAGCCGCTCCGCAGCCTGTCGGCAATCGGTCAGCGTATACGGGTCCGGCATGAGATCGCGGATCGTAGGATCGAGAAAAGCCGGCGCATCCGCGACCGTCACGCCTCGCCCCGCCAGCACCCGAGCGATGAGTTCGGGGATGCCGTGGGTTTGGGCGATCGCGAGCGCCCGGTTCTGCCCTGCCTGATCGAGCCGCTGTCGCCACCGCTGGCCGCTCACCGACCGTTCGACGCCGAGAAAGGGTCGCTCCACCGGATCCGCACGCTCGTCCATGTCAACTCCCGGTCCGCGGCCATCCCGGCAGTATATCGACCGCCGACAGTGGCTCTCAGGCAGCCTTCGGGCGCTCGATGCGGATGACCTGCGCCTTGCCGAGAAGATAGCCTTCCGTCTCGATGGCCGCCACCGCCTTTCGTACCGATTGCTCGGTCGTGGCGTGGGTCACGAGGATGATCGTCTGCCGCGACGCCTTGTCGTCATGCACCTTCGGGCGCTGAACGATCGATTCGAGCGAGATCGCGTTTTCCGCCATGCGCGTGGCGACGCTGGCGAAGACGCCGGTGCGATCCTCGACCGTCAGCCGGATGAAATAGCCGCCCTCGTGACTGCCCATCTCGCCCCGGCGATAGGGTTCCAGCTGGGTGGCCGGCCTGCCAAGACTCGGCACGAGCTGCGCGCCGGGCCGCGCCTTGGCGATGTCGGCAATGTCGCCCAGCACGGCGGAGGCCGTGGCATTGCCACCGGCACCGGGACCGACCATCAGCAGTTCGCCGAGAATGTCGGATTCGATTGCCACCGCATTGGTAACGCCATCGACCTGCGCGATGACGGAATCCTGCGGCACCATCGTCGGGTGGACCCGCTGCTCGATGCCGGTCGCGGTCTTCGCAGCGACGCCGAGGAGCTTGATCCGGTAACCGAGATCGCCGGCCGCGCGGATATCCTCGAGCGATATGTTGGTAATGCCTTCGAGATAGATGTCGTCGGCCGCGATCTGCGTGCCGAAGGCGAGCGTGGTGAGGATCGACAGCTTGTGGGCGGTGTCGTTGCCCTCGATGTCGAAGGCCGGGTCTGCCTCGGCATAACCGAGCCGCTGGGCCTCCTTCAGGCAGGCCTCGAAGCTCAATCCCTCCTTCTCCATCCGCGTCAGGATGTAGTTGCAGGTGCCGTTCATGATGCCATAGACGCGGCTCACAGTATTGCCGGTCAGCGACTCGCGCAGCGCCTTGATGACGGGAATGCCGCCGGCAACGGAGGCCTCGAAATTGAGGATGACGCCCTTCTCCTCGGCAAGTGCGGCAAGCGCCACGCCATGGCGGGCGAGCAGCGCTTTGTTGGCCGTGACGACGTGCAGGCCGCGTGCCAGCGCCGCCTGAACCGCTGCATGGGCCGGGTCCCCGGCGCCACCCATCAGTTCCACGAAAACATCGATATCGGCCTCGCGGGCGAGTGCGACCGGATCATCGAACCAGGCCATACTGCTCGCATCGAAGCCGCGATCGCGGCCACGGTCGCGCGCCGACACGGCGACGACCTCGATGGGCCGGCCGCAGGCCAAGGCGAGGAGATTGGCGCGGGTGGCCAGGATCCTGACCAGAGACGCGCCCACGGTTCCGAGACCTGCAATGCCGATCTTCAGGGCATCAGCCATTATCACTTCCTATTTCTGTCAATTCAGCTTGCGGACCTCAGCGCCACGACATTATGCAGCGTCTCGTCTGCCGTTCCGAAGAACTTCTTGATCGAGCGCGCCGCCTGGCGGAGCCGGTGTTCGTTCTCGACGAGCGCGATGCGGACATAGTCGTCGCCATGCTCTCCGAAGCCGACGCCCGGCGCGACGGCAACATCCGCCTTTTCGATCAGCAGCTTGGAAAATTCCAGGCTGCCGAGTTCACGGAATTTCTCAGGGACCGGAACCCAGGCGAACATCGACGCTCGCGGCGCCGGGATGTCCCAGCCCGCCCGTCCGAAGCTTTCGATCATCACGTCACGCCGACGTTTGTAGACCTGGCGCACCTCGTCGATATGCTTGTCTGCATCCGGATCGTTGAGCGCCGCGGCGGCCGCCACCTGGATCGGGGTGAAGGCACCGTAGTCGAGATAGGATTTGACGCGCGTCAGCGCCGAAATCAGCCTTTCGTTGCCGACCGCGAAGCCCATGCGCCAGCCGGCCATCGAAAAGGTCTTCGACATCGACGTGAACTCGACGGCGACATCCATGGCACCCGGCACCTGCAGAATCGAGGGCGGCGGCACGTCGTCGAAATAGATTTCCGAATAGGCGAGATCCGAGAGGACGTAGATGCCGTGCCGTTTGGCGAAGGCAATGACGTCCTTGTAGAAGTCGAGTTCGACCACGGTGGCGGTGGGGTTCGACGGATAGCAGACCACCATCGCGATCGGCTTGGGGATCGAATGGACCACCGCGCGCTCCAACGCACGAAAGAATTCGGCATCGGGCTCGACCGGGATCGAACGGATGACGCCACCGACCATCAGGAAGCCGAAGGCATGGATCGGATAGGAAGGGTTCGGGCAGAGCACGACATCACCCGGCGCGGTGATCGCCTGCGCCATGTTGGCGAAGCCTTCCTTGGAGCCGAGCGTCGCCACGATCTGGGTGTCGGGATTGAGCTTCACGCCGAACCGGCGCGCGTAATAGCTCGCCTGGGCGCGGCGCAGCCCCGGAATTCCCTTGGAGGAGGAATAGCCGTGCGTATCGGGTCGCTGCACCGTCTCGATCAGCTTGTCGACGATGAACTTGTTGGTGGGCAGATCGGGATTGCCCATCCCGAGATCGACGATGTCGGCGCCCGCGGCTCGCGCCTGTGCCTTCAAACGGTTCACCTGTTCGAAAACATAGGGCGGTAGACGCCGGACCTTGTGAAACTCTTCCATCGCGTGCCTCTCGGGGAAACCGGAAGCGGCATTATCATGCCGCAAATCACGCTTTGCGACCAAACGCCACGAAAGGCAAGCGCAAAAACAACCGGTCGAACGAGAGAGGGAAACGGCCCCGGACGCGCCCTCCTCCCTATTTCCGCTTCCAGATCAGCGCCGAGCTGATGGCATAGTTGAACACCGCGCCCATCAACGCACCGGCGAGCCCGGCCATCCATGCGGTGGCATGGAAGGAATAGATCCAGCTCGCCACGCCGACATTGCCCACCGTGCCGATCGAGCAGGCGAGATAGAACATCAGCAAGCCGGTCACGAACCGGAATCCGCGAAGCCGTGCATCGCGGTAGGTGAGCTGGTTATTGATCACGAAGTTCCAGGTCATGGCGAACAGGATCGCTGTCAACTGCGCCCATTCGAACCCGAGCCGGAGCGTATTGAGCGCAAAGTTCAGGATCAGGAGGTGCACCGCGATGCCGGAGACGCCGACGGCGCCGAACATCAGGAAGCGCACAGGCAGCACGCCACCGAAGAACTTCGAAAACAGCAGGCCGAGATAGTCGGCCGTGACGAGCGTGTCGAGCTTGCTTTCGCCGGCCAGGCGTTCGCGGAAGCGGTAGGCGATCTCGGAGACCTTGGTGGTCTTGCCGGCGGTCCACAGAATGTCCATCAGGAGCTTGTAGCCCTCGCCCGACAGCGCCCTGGCGTGGCGTTCGACGATCTCCCGTCGCAGCATGAAGAAACCCGACATCGGATCCGACACCTCGATCCCGATCAGCGTCTGGGCAAGACGGGTCGCGAGGTCGCTGCCCCACCGGCGGATCGGCGAGAGCCCCTCGACGGGCGCTGCCGCGTCGAGATAGCGGCTGGCAATCGCGATATCCGCACCATCGCGGATGCTGCGAAGCATCTGCGGCAGGATCGTTTCATCGTGCTGTAGGTCGGCGTCCATCACGGCGACCACAGGCGCAGATGACGACAGAATACCCTCGACGCAGGCGCCCGAGAGCCCGCGGCGGCCGACCCGTCGGATGCAACGGACCCGCGGATCCTGCGCGCCGAGGCTCTTGACGACTTCAGCGGTGCCATCGGGACTGTCGTCATCGACGAAGACGACCTCCCACGCGATACCGGCAAGCGTCTCGGCGAGGCGCCGCACGAGCTCAGGGACGTTTTCACGCTCGGAGTAGGTGGGAACGACGACGGTCAGGTCGGGCGAACGCCGCGCGCCAGGGGCAGCGTTCGTTGCCGCTGGCGACGGGTCTTGCATGCCATGTTCAGGCTCCAGTGCAGGCGCGGCATGTGCCGTGGCAATCATGCTCTCGTCTTCCGTCCGCATACCTACACCTCACCAAACGCGTTGAAACACCTGATCACTCGAAAAGTTCCACTTTGGCAAGCGAATTGCCGCTGTAACCGACAAAATGCCGCTCGGCAGCGATCCGGGACCGCACGATGGACGTGGGATCATAGAGCGCGACCGAGACCTGGACCAGCCAGACCCGCTTGTAATGGCGCAGGGCCTCATCGACAATCGCGCCGTCCGCCTCGACAATGCGCGGCGCGCCGAGATTGCTCATGTAGGTGCGCGGCAGGTTGCGCTGAGGATAGCAGCCGGGAACGCAGACGACAGGCGGGAAGAAGGACTGGCGTTTGGCATAGTAGTCGACGGCGATGCTGCCCTCGGCCGGCACGGCGATCACCACGTCACCTGGTTCAGCCTCGCGGGCGATGCGCTCGACGATGGACTTCCAGTCGTCGATCGGTCGCTGGAAATCGTACCAAGTCTGGGCCCCGCTGATCACGACGAGCACCGCCGCGAGCGGCCATCGCACCCAGCGTCCGCCGGGAACGAGCGCCACGCCGGCTGCCATCATGACCATCGCAAGCGGCACCATCCAGGCGAAAAGCCGCTGGATGTAGATGGGCTTGACGGTAAAACTGACCGCCAGCATCAGATAGAGCGGCACGATGAGAATGATCGCGACCAAGATCGCCACCCCCGGCCGGCTGCGAAAGAGACCGGCCGTGCCCGCCAGCGTCAGCGCCAAGGCGAGGAAGACTATGAAGGGATTGGGTCCGAGCAGCAGCATCCAGGCGCTCCAGAGGTCACGCGCCTTCGGCGTCAGCCAGAAGGCCAGTCCCATAAAGCGCCGCGACTGGTCGATGAATATAGGCAGGTAAGGCGCCCAGACGAGAAGCGCCAGGACACCGGCGCCGACGAAGATCACGAGATTGCGCAGGCGCAGCGTCGGCGGAGTGACGATCAGCGTGGCGGCGAGCCCCAGCCAGAGGCCAAACGCGATGAAGAACCCGGTATTGTGGATCCAGAGGCCGATGCCGGCGCTGACGCCAAGGATCACCGCGGGGCCGATCCAGGAGCGGGCGTATCTCTGGTTTTCGCTGTCGAGAAGGCGTCGGACGAGCAAGACAGCTGCCAGCACAGCCACGGTGCAGACGAAGGTCTGCATCGCATAGGGACGCGCATTTTGGGCATCGCGGATATTGGCGTAGTTAAGGGCGAGGAGCGCGGCCCCGGCGACGCCGAGCCAATGCCCCTTCCCCGCCGCCAGCACACGGCCGCCGACCGCCAGGGCGAAGACGGTGCCGAGGCTGAAAAGAAGCGACAGGCTGCGGAGCCCCAGTTCGGAACTGCCGAAGAGCAAGGTCCAGAGTCGAAGCAACGAGTAGTAGAAGGGCGGATGGGTCTCGTAAGTCGGAACGTCGGTCCAAAGGTCTGTGAACGAGCGGGCAGCGAACCATTCGGTGTAGAGCTCGTCGATCCAGAGCGAGCGCGTCGCGATTCCCGGCAGGCGAAGGGCAAGTGCCAAAAGCAGGATCGCGGCGACCGCGAGCCAAAAATGGCGCGGCACTGTTGTCCGGTCGCCAGGGATCTTCATCGATGTCCGATCAGTCATGCGGAGCTGCTGCGCTAAAGGAGGACGTCATGGTCCGGATCGACCGGCGGCTTATTGCGCCGTCTCGCGACCCAGGAGCCGCAGGGCCTCGACTCGACGGCGATACTCCGCCTCTGATATCCGGCCGGCCTGACGCTGGCGCGACAGCGCCGTCAGTTGCGCCTCCTGCCGGGCCGCCTGCTCGTCCGTCATCTGCTCCATCGCCGAATCGAGGGGTTGCGAAAAATCGGGATAGGCGTCCGCGGCATGCGGCCGCAACGCATCCGATGTATCCGCGGAATTGCGCGTACTGCAGGCCGAGGCCACCAGTGCCACCAGGCAAAGCACCGAGGTTGCGGCGAAGGAGAAAGGGCGGGCGGAGCGCATCACTGTTACCTAAACTGAAAATCGGACCGTCTCCCGGCCGTGCGACCTTTTTCTGACACCCAAATGGTGGAATTTGCAATCCGTTTCATGCAATCTGGGTCAAACGATGAAAAGCATGCCGGGGAGCGAGAGCAGCATGGCGGGTAGCGACAGCCGCGAGCAGGACACGGGTCCGTCCATTCCAGCCTTCGACCCGGCCAAGATCGAGCCGTTCATCGTCAAGAACCCCGAAGCGCTCACGCTCAACGTTGCCCGTTCGCTTGAGAATCTCGGCAGGGCGGCGTCGGAATGGCTGAAGCCGCGCGAGAGCGGCGAGAAGAAGAATGCCGAGATCGAGCCTCTGGCCGACCTCGTCGCAACGCTGTCCAAGGTGGTCGAGTACTGGCTCGCCGATCCCGCGCGCACGCTCGAGGCGCAAACGCACCTGATGAGTGCCTATTTCGGCATCTGGATGAACTCTCTCAACCGCGCGGCGGGGCGTCCGGCGCCGGAGCCTCGGACCGACAAGCGTTTTTCAGGCCAGGATTGGGCCGACACACCGTTCTTCGACTTTTTGCGACAGGCCTATCTCGTCACCGCTGACTGGGCGGAAAAGCTGGTCGATGAGGCCCGCGGGCTCGATCCGAGAACCCGGCACAAGGCGCAGTTCTATGTCCGTCAGCTGACCTCCGCTCTTTCACCGTCGAACTTCGTTCTCACCAATCCGGAATTGTACAAGGAAACCGTGGCGCGGCATGGCGCCAATTTGGTCGAGGGCATGAAGAAGCTGGCCGAGGACATCAGAGCCGGCCATGGCGACTTGCGCATCCGTCAGACCGACATGTCGAAATTCCGGGTCGGGGAGAACCTCGCGATCACGCCAGGCAAAGTGGTTGCGGAAAACGATGTCTGCCAGGTGCTGCAGTATGATGCGACGACGGAGACCGTGCTGAAGCGGCCGTTGCTGATCGTTCCGCCCTGGATCAACAAATTCTACGTCCTCGACCTAAACCCTCAGAAATCCTTCATCAAATGGTGCGTCGACCAGGGCCACACGGTGTTCGTGATCTCCTGGGTCAATCCGGATGAGCGCCATGCCAAGCTCGATTGGGCAGACTATGCCCGCGACGGCATCGGATTTGCGCTCGACACGATCACCAAGGCGACAGGCGAGAAGGAGGTCAACGCGATCGGCTACTGCGTTGGCGGCACCCTTCTCGCCGCGACCCTGGCGCTCCATGCGCAGGAGGGCGATCGCCGCATCAGGACATGCACGCTCTTCACGACCCAGGTCGACTTCACCTTCGCCGGCGACCTCAAGGTCTTCGCCGACGAGGAGCAGATCCGGACCATCGAAAAGAGCATGAATGAAGACGGTTATCTCGAAGGTTCGAAGATGGCCCTCGCCTTCAATATGCTGCGGGCGCAGGAACTGATCTGGCCCTATTTCGTCAACGCTTACCTCAAGGGCCAGGAACCGGCGCCCTTCGATCTGCTCTACTGGAACGCCGATTCGACACGCATGGCAGCTGCCAACCATTCCTACTATCTGCGCAATTGCTATCTCGACAACAATCTCTCGCAGGACAGGATGGTGCTGGCAGGCAAGACGCTGAAGCTCAAGGATATCAAAATCCCGATCTACAATCTCGCCACCAAGGAAGACCATATCGCGCCGGCAAAGTCGGTTTTTGTCGGCTCGAAGCTCTTCGGTGGGCCGGTGACCTATGTCATGTCCGGCTCCGGCCATATCGCCGGTGTGGTCAATCCGCCCGACAAGAAGAAATACCAGTTCTGGCACGATGGCCCCGCCAAGGGCACGTTCGAGGACTGGGCGGCCGGCGCCGAGATGACCGAGGGGTCATGGTGGCCGCACTGGCATCATTGGGTCGAGAGCAACAACGACCGTCGCGTTCCTGCCCGCATTCCCGGCGGGGACAAGCTCAATCCGATCGAGGAGGCGCCGGGCAGCTATGTCAAGGTCCGGGTCTGATCGCGTGCGCTCTTGATCGAACCGTCATCCCCGGAATAGAGTCCGTAAGAATTCCGGCCCGTACGCCAATGAAAGCGCATATCTGTCCATGGTCACCTACATCGAAGCACTTGCCGCGCCGCTCAAGAACACGGGTGCCATCCGGCTCTACGGCGCCGGAGACTTCGAGGGCATGCGCCGCGCCTGCCAGCTGACGGCCCGGTGCCTCGACGAATTGACCGCGCTCGTGAAGCCCGGCGTGACGACCAACGAAATCGACCGTTTCGTCTTCGAGTTCGGCGAAAGACACGGCGCGCTGCCCGCAACGCTGAACTATCGCGGCTATCGCAAAAGCTGCTGCACCTCGATCAATCACGTTGTCTGCCACGGCATCCCGGACGACAAGCCGCTACGCGAGGGAGAGGTCGTCAATATCGACGTGACCTTCATCCTTGACGGCTGGCACGGCGATTCCAGCCGGATGTATCCGGTCGGCGAGATCAAGCGGGCCGCGGAACGCCTGCTCGAAGTCACCTACGAATGCCTGATGCGCGGCATCGCAACCGTGCGGCCGGGCGCCCGAACCGGGGCCATCGGCCATGCGATCCAAACCTTCGCGGAGGCTGAGCGCTGCTCCGTTGTACGCGACTTCTGCGGCCATGGCGTCGGCCGCCTCTTCCACGACGCTCCCAACATTCTGCATTACGGGCAGATCAATGAGGGGCCCGAGCTGCGGGAAGGCATGATCTTCACCATCGAGCCGATGATCAATCTCGGCCGCCCGCATGTGAAGGTGCTGTCGGACGGCTGGACCGCGGTGACGCGCGACCGGTCGCTTTCGGCGCAATACGAACATACGGTCGGCGTCACGGCGAATGGCTGCGAGATCTTCACGCTGTCGCCGGCTGGGCTCGATACGCCGGGCCTCGCGCGCTGAGGTTCCGATGAGCGGCGCGCCCCAAGACCCCAACGCGGATGCGGATCAGGCGGGCCCCGAGGACGAGCCCGCCGACGAACGCGGCTTCTTTTCAGAGACGCTTCCGGCGAAGGGCCTCGCGACCGGGCGCAAACTCGCCGCTGCCGAGCCCGAGGCCCACTACCACGGCCATCGCGACCGGCTGCGCACGAAATTCCGCGATCTCGGCGATTCCGCCCTCGCCGATTATGAGCTTCTCGAATTGCTTCTCTTCCGGCTGATCCCGCGTCGGGACACCAAGCCGATCGCCAAGGCGCTGATCGACCGTTTCGGCTCGCTCGCCGGGGTGCTCGGGGCACCGACCGGCCTTCTCCAGGAAGTTCGCGGCGTCGGCGAATCCGTGGCCACCGATCTCAAGCTGATCGCCTCGATCGGGCACCGGTCGCTCAAGAGCGGTCTTACCGGCCGGCGGGTCCTGGGGTCCTGGTCGGCTGTCATCGACTATTGCCGGGCGGCCATGGCGCACGAGCCGAAGGAGCAGTTCCGCATTCTCTTTCTCGACAAGCGCAACCAGCTGATCGTGGACGAGGTGCAGCAGCGGGGCACCGTCGATCACACGCCGGTCTACCCTCGCGAAGTGGTCAAGCGGGCTCTCGAACTCTCGGCAACGGCGATCATCCTCGTGCACAATCACCCATCCGGTGATCCCACTCCCTCGCGCGCCGACATCGACATGACCCACACGATCATCAGCACCGCCAAGCCGCTCGGCATCGCGGTGCACGATCACATCATCGTCGGCAAGGATGGTCATGCCAGTCTCAAGGGATTGCGGCTGATCTGATAACCGCCCTTCTCATTGCGTTGCCGACCTCCTAAATTCACCCAGTCCGCAACCGTCGGGGTCCCCTGCGGTTCTCTTCCCCTCCCAGAAGACGGAAATCCGATGAGCCAACTCTTCACGCCCTACACGCTCCGCGACCTTACGCTCAAGAACCGGCTGGTGGTCGCGCCCATGTGCCAGTATTCTGCCCGGCATGGTGTCGCCAACGACTGGCATTTCGCCCATCTCGCCCGCTTCGCCATCGGCGGCTTCGGCCTGGTCACGGTCGAGGCGACCGCGGTGGCGCCCGAAGGTCGCATCTCCTATGCCGATCTCGGTCTGTGGGCCGACGAGCAGGTCGAGCCCCTCCGACGCATCGTCGATTTCCTGCATGGACAGGGAGCCGCCGCGGCAATTCAGCTCGCCCATGCCGGCCGCAAGGCTTCGACACCAGTGCCTTTCAGGCCAGACCCTTCGGATGCCGACAAGCCGACGATCGGCTTCGAGGATTGGCAGCCGGTGGCGCCGAGCCCGCAGATCCATTCCGAGCGACAGCCGGGCTTCAAGACGCCGCGGGAAATGACGGCGGACGATATCCGACGCTTCAAGCAGTCTTTTGTCGAAGCGGTGCACCGCGCCGAGAAGGCCGGCTTCGACATTGTCGAGATTCATGCCGCGCATGGCTACCTCCTCAACCAGTTCCTGTCGCCGCTCGCCAACCACCGCCAGGACGACTATGGCGGCAGCCGCGACAATCGTATGCGGCTCCTCCTGGAACTCGCGACCGACGTGCGCGCCGCCTGGGCGCCCGGCAAACCGCTCGTCGTCCGGATATCCGGGTCCGACAACCATCCCGACGGCTGGACCGTCGACGACAGCGTGGTGCTTGCGGAAAAGCTGAAGGCGCTTGGTGTCGACGCCGTCCATGTCTCGTCAGGCGGCTTCGACGGCGCCGCCTTCCATCCGGTGGCCCTCTACCAGCTCCCGCTCGCGCGACAGATCCGGAGCGGCGCCGATATTCCGACGATCGCCGTCGGTCTGATCACCAGGGCCGAGGAAGCCGAATCGATCGTCGCCCAAGGCGACGCCGACCTCGTCGCTCTGGCGCGGGCGGCACTCGACGACCCAAATTGGCCGCTTCACGCGCGTCTCGCACTCGATGCGCGCGATCCCGGCGCCTATGGCGATTGGCCGCTGCAGGCCGGCTACGCGGTGCGCAACATGGACCGCTCGCTAAAACAGCGTGGCTTCGCCGAGACCTGAGCGGCATCCCCGGGAAGGCCTTCGGGCTGCCTCTTGACCGCTCCGGCTGAGGGAGCGTCAAATGGCGGCGCGCTTGCAAGCGCGCCGCATAAGGAGAACGAGATCCATGGCCCTGAAGGACATCCTTGACGCCGTCGACATCGACGCCGACTTTTCCACAGCCGACCGCCAGACTATCCTTGGAGTGATCCGGGAAGGCTACCGGCACTCCTCCATCGCCCGCGACATGTTCGATCACTGGGTGGAGGACAAGGGTCGCGATATCAGTTTCATCTACAACAAGGGCGATTTCAGCGCCTGGAACGGCAAGGTCTGGCTGGACATGAACCAGCTCGACAATGCGAGCTATATCGATCGGCACGGCAACGCCGTGCAGGACTATCCCTTCACCGCCATCATCCATGAACTCGGTCACGCCCTGACGGGCCGGCTCGACAACTGGACCCCGGCGGAACCTGCGGGCGAGAACCAGATCTTCGCCAATTCGATCTACCATCAGGCGGGATACACCGCCCAGCTCGCCTACATGGCCTACGACGCCAGCGGCACCGTCATCGAGCGCGGCGTCGATTATACCGATGGCGTCAGGATCGACAGCGCCTGGGTCAAGAAATATGCCGACATGCCGAACAATCATGATACGACCGACGGCGGCAGTTTCACCCGCCCCTATCGCGATCTCGTGATCGGCAGCGCCGACGACAACGTTCTCAAGACCGGCGGCGGAGGCGACTTTCTCTACGGTCTCGCGGGCACCGACAGGCTCGAGGGCGGCGCCGGAGGCGATCGGCTGAACGGTGGCGGCGGCGGGGACACACTCGTCGGCGGCGGCGGCATCGACTATGCCAGCTACAAGCTCGCCACCGCGGGCGTGGTCGTCGATCTCGCCGACACCGCGCGAAACACGCTCGACGCCGCGGGCGACGTCTTCACGTCGATCGAGGCGTTGATCGGCTCGGATTTCGCCGACGAACTCGACGGCGATGCCGGGGACAACCGCATCGAGGGTCACGCCGGCGGCGACAGTCTGATGGGCCGGGCCGGCGACGATCGTCTGGATGGCGGTGGCGGAACCGACGAGGCGGTCTACAGCCTGGACTACGACCAGTATCTGTTCGACAGGCACAAGGGCACGATTTCAAGCACGAGCGAGGGAACCGACCGGCTGACGCATGTGGAATATGCCGTCTTCGCAAACGGCGTCCTCGACATCGCGACCGGTGTGTTCACGCCGAGCGCTGCGGATGTGCTCACGACCTGACGGGTCACGCGGGAGGCGGCGGGCAGCGAAGCCACTGCCCTGCCCAGTTTACGTCAGACGAGCCGGCTCTGCTCCAGAGCCGCCTCGATGAAGCTCGCGAACAGCGGATGCGGATCAAAGGGCCGGCTTTTCAGTTCCGGATGATACTGGACGCCGATGAACCACGGATGGTCGGCATATTCGACCGTCTCCGGCAGCACGCCGTCAGGCGACATGCCCGAAAACACCAGCCCGCAGGACTCCAGCCGATCCTTGTAATCGACATTGACTTCGTAACGGTGGCGATGCCGCTCGGAAATCTCCGTCGTGCCGTAGATATCGGCAATCTTGCTGTCCTTGCTGAAGACCGAGCGATAGGCGCCGAGGCGCATGGTGCCGCCGAGATCGCCGCTTGCGGTCCGCTTCTGCAATTCGTTGCCCTTGACCCACTCGGTCATCAGGCCGACGACGGGCTCCGATGTCGGTCCGAATTCCGTCGAGGAGGCCTTTTCGACACCGGCGAGGTTGCGTGCGGCCTCCACGACGGCCATCTGCATGCCGAAGCAGATGCCAAAATACGGCACCTTCCGCTCGCGGGCGAACTTCGCCGCCTGGATCTTGCCTTCCGAGCCGCGCTCGCCGAAGCCGCCGGGCACGAGGATGCCGTGGACCTTCTCCAGATAGGGCGACGGGTCTTCCTTCTCGAAGATCTCCGACTCGATCCAGTCGAGCTTCACCTTCACCTGGTTGGCGATGCCGCCATGATAGAGCGCCTCGATCAGCGACTTGTAGGCGTCCTTGAGGCCGGTATATTTGCCGACGATCGCAATCGTCACTTCGCCTTCGGGATTGTGGATCCGGCGCGAGACCTCTTCCCACCGCTCCATGCGCGGCTGCGGCGCCGGCTCGATACCGAAGGCGGCGAGAACCTCGTCATCAAGGCCTTCCTTGTGATAGGCCATCGGCACGTCGTAAATATTGGCGACATCGAGCGCCTGGATCACAGCCGAAGGCCGCACGTTGCAGAACAGCGAGAGCTTGCGCCGCTCGGGCTCCGGGATCTCGCGGTCGGCGCGGACGAGCAGGATGTCGGGATGAATTCCGAGTGCCTGCAGTTCCTTGACGGAATGCTGCGTCGGCTTCGTCTTGAGTTCGCCCGCCGCCGGAATGTAGGGCATCAGGGTCAGATGCACATAGACGGCCGAGTTGCGGGGCAGTTCGTTGCCGAGCTGGCGGATCGCCTCGACGAAGGGCATCGCCTCGATGTCGCCGACGGTGCCGCCGATCTCGCAAAGCACGAAATCGTAGCTCTCGTTGCCCTCGGTCACGAAATTCTTGATTTCATTGGTGACGTGCGGAATGACCTGGACGGTTGCGCCGAGATAGTCGCCGCGACGTTCCTTGTCTATGATGTTCTTGTAGATCCGGCCGGTTGTGATGTTGTCGGTCTTGGTCGCCGAGCGGCCGGTGAAGCGCTCGTAGTGGCCAAGATCGAGATCGGTCTCCGCCCCGTCGTCGGTCACGAAGACCTCGCCGTGCTGCGTCGGGCTCATCGTGCCCGGATCGACGTTGAGATAGGGGTCGAGCTTGCGCAGCCGGACCCGGTAGCCGCGGGCCTGGAGAAGAGCACCCAACGCTGCGGATGCGATGCCTTTTCCGAGAGAGGAAACCACACCGCCTGTGATGAAGACATATCGCGCCATGGGATTCACCCCCTACTGCTTTGCGGATGATTCCGCCACAACAAATTCTCGCCGGCGCCGATTTTCCAGACCGGTACCGCCAGGCTCAACAAAAAACCGGCAGGGAAAACCTGCCGGTTCGAGATCGGAAAGGAGCCGCGCTTACTGTTGCGCAGGCTTGCTGTCTGTCGTCGGCGTCGTAGCCGTGTCTGCCGGTTTGACGTCGGTTGTTGTCGCCGCATCCGCCGGCTTGGCGTCCGTGGCGGTCGCCGGCTTCTGGTCAGTTGCCGTGGTCGTGGCAGGCTTGCTGTCTACAGCTGGTGTCGTGGCGTTGCTCTGGTCGTCGCCCAGCGGAATGGCGTTCGGATCGACCGGCTTCTTCTCTTCAGTCTTAGCCGGCCCGAGCGAATCCAATAGTTTGTCGCCCGTGGTGGTCGTCGGCAGGCGGTCGAGGATGTCCGTCGGCTTGGCCTGGTAGCGGGCCAGCAGGCCAAGGCCGAGCGACGTCGTGAAGAACAGCACAGCGAGGATGGCCGTGGTGCGCGTGAGTGCGTTCGCCGTACCCCGCGCGCTCATGAAGCCCGAGCCGCCGCCGATGCCGAGGCCGCCGCCCTCGGAGCGCTGGATCAGCACCACACCGACCAGGGCGAGAACGATCATCAGGTGAATAACGATGAGTACGGTCTGCATATATCCAATCCCGCCCGCCGCTCGAGCGGGCCAATGTCACGCGTTGGCGCGCTCTTACACGAGCCCACATGGATTTGAAAGACCTTTTCCGACAGGCAAAAGCCCGCGGATCCGGCTGTGTCAGGCGACGAGGTCGCGGTAGACGTCACAGATGGCGAGGAAATCCGCCGATTTCAAGCTGGCACCGCCGATCAGCGCCCCGTCGACATTGGCGATCCCCATCAATTCCCGGGCATTCGACGGCTTGACCGAGCCGCCATATAGAATCCGCATCCGGGACCCCTCCCCGCCGAACCGGGCCACGAGCTCGCTCCGCATGAAGGCATGCGCCTCCTCGACATCGGCGGAGGTCGGTGTCAGGCCCGTGCCGATCGCCCAGACGGGCTCGTAGGCGATCACGACGGTCTCCGCCGTGGCGCCCTCAGGGACCGAGCCGGCGAGCTGGGTCTTCAGCACGTCGAGCGTCCTGCCCACCTTACGCTCCGCCTCGGTCTCGCCGATGCAGACGATGGCGGTCAGGCCCGCGGCGATCGCCGCCTCGGCCTTGGCCCGCACCAGCGCGTCGTCTTCCTTGTGCAAGGTCCGCCGTTCCGAATGGCCGACAATCGCGAAGGTGCCGAAACTGTCGGCGATCATCGCGGCGGAGATGTCGCCCGTGAAGGCACCGGACGCGGCGGTGTGGCAGTCCTGCGCGCCGATGCGAAGCTTGCTGTCTGTGACGAGCGCCGTGGAAACATAGAGGAGAGTCACCGGCGGGCAGATGAGCGCATCGATCTTGTCGGCGAGGGGATCGACGCCCGCGGCGATGGCCTTGAGTTCGTTGAGCGACGCGCGGGTGCCGTTCATCTTCCAGTTGCCCGCGACCAGCGGCTTGATTCCGGCTGTCGTCATCGTTGTCCCCCCTTGAGATCGGTTGCGGCGGAGACCTAACAGAAGCCGTCGAAAATCCGCAAGGGAAAACGCGGCGACGTGCTTCCGCAACAATAGGCGCTCAGAATAAACCGATGACGACGACCGTAACGGAGACGGCGACTTCAAGTAACCCCGCGCATCGGCTATCGTTGTGCCGGGCGAGAGGCATCGAACATGTTGGCGAGGCAAGGCATTATCGGTCGCGTGATCACGCTCCTGGCAGCGGCCATGCTGCTGTTGAGCGCTGCCGGCGCTGAAGCCGCCAACCGCGTTGCCCTCGTGATCGGCATGTCGCAGTACGAAACGATCCCCGCACTCGGCAATCCCGTGAAGGACGCCACGGCGATTGCGGAAAAACTAAAGGGCCTGGGCTTCGAGGTCGACCGCGCCCTCGACCTGCCCCTCGCCGATCTCGTCAAGCGCGTCGAAGCGTTTTCCTTCCGGTCGGAGACGGCGGACATCGCGCTCGTCTACTATGCCGGCCACGGCGTCGAACTCAACGGACAGAACTTCCTGATTCCTGTCGACGTCAAGATCACCAAACCCTCGGATATCGGCGCACAGGCGATCACGCTCAAGCAGCTTCTGGCCGCGGTCGAAAACGCCCGCAAGCTCCGCATCGTCATCCTGGATTCCTGCCGCAACAATCCCTTCGAGGACTGGCCGGTCCAGGAAGTGGCGAAGGCCGGCAGCGAGGATTTCGATTCCACCGAGACCCGGTCGCTGCGCAAGCAGGGCCTCACCGAGCCCTCCGTCGACAAGGGCACGCTCGTCGTCTATGCCGCCAAGGACGGCGAGGTCGCCCTTGACGGCGAAGGCGAGCACAGCCCGTTCGCAACGGCACTGATCGAGCAACTGCCGGCCCGCAATGTCGAGATCGGCATGATGTTCCGGCAGGTGCGCGACGCCGTCTTGCGGGAAACCAAGAACAAGCAGGAGCCGCATTTCTACGGCTCGCTGTCGGGCGTGCCGTTTTTCCTCGCCGGGTCCGACACCAATATTGCATCCTTGACCGACCGGAAGCAGGCCTGGGGGTCGCTCGCGCCCGACCAGGCGCTGCAGCTTGCTTCCTTGGCCGAAGAGGGAAATGTCCGGGCGATGATCGGTCTCGGCTACATGTCGCTCTCGACGAACGACAAGGCGCGCTTCCAGCCCGAGAAAGCGCTGGCGCTCTTTACCGAAGCCGCAGCCAAGGGCGATCCCGAGGCGATGTTCGAGCTCGGCAAGCTCTACGAAAAGGGCATCGGCACGGCGCAGGACGTCGACAAGGCGCTTGCACTCTACCAGAAGTCCGCGGACCTCGGCTTCGCCGACGCCATCAACGATCTCGGCTTTCTCTACTATCAGGGCGCGGCCGGCCAGAAGCCGGACAAGAAGAAGGCCGTGGCGCTTTTCCTCAAGGCGGCAGATCTCCGGCATCCACAGGCGATGTACAATGTCGCCGCGCTGATCGACGACGGCCTTGTCGAGGGCAAGACGCCTGACGACGCCGGCAAATATCTCTATGCGGCGCTCCGGACCGGTGTGAAGAGCGTGCTCGACCAGCTGTCGACCAACCCGAACCAGTTCAAGCCGGCGACCCGCAAGGCGCTGCAGGCCGAACTGGCCCGGCACAAGCTCTACGACGGCAAGATTGATGGCGCCATCGGCAAGGGCACGCAGCGCAGCCTGCGCATCGCTTTCGGTGAAACGGAATAAGGAGACGGACGATGGGGCGGGTAGCAGCGAGCATGGCATGGCGGGTAGCCCTTGCGGTGAGTGTCGCGCTTTCGAGCACGGCGCCGGTGCAGGCAGGCCTGCCGCGGGCGACCGCGCCCGACCCCGCCGATGCTGCATCGCCCTACCTGCTCAAGATCCAGTCCGTCGACCCCGGCACGGACGGCGGGACTGACCCCGGCACCGGCGGCGACAATGGCGGCGGGGGCAACAAGGGGGGCCGCGATCCTGGCCGTGACGGTCTCGGCCGGCCGGACCGCGTGGAGGAGCGACGGCTTACCCGCGGCGACATCGATGCGATCCTCAAGGACATCCGTTCGATCCGCCTCGAATGCAGCAATTACGACCAGGTCTACCGCATCGACTGCCTGCGCCAGGGGATTGAAAATGTCGTCGCGCGGATGCCCGACACCCCTGAATACCGCGACGCCAAGCAGATCCTGACGCGCGCCAGCCGCCAGTTGAACACGATCGTAACGACTTATGCCGATCCCGACGCACCGAAGCTCGAAGTTCCGCGAACGGCCAATCCCCGCTTCCGCACGCGCCGCAGCTACCGCGCCGTCAAGCGGACGGCGCTGCCGAAGGCACTCGCCAAGGCTCGCGCCGTCGTCGACGAGGCGGCGACGCAGCTTTTGCGTTCGGCAGAAAACTCCGAGCGTCGCTATGCACATTATCAGCAGATCTCGACTGCAATCGATTCGACCAAGGTTCTGCTGCGGTCGGGCTGACCGCAGCTGGCGGTCGCTGACGGAATAAGCAGCGGGGCGCTATTTCAGGATCCAGTTCAGCGTGTCGCGCCAGTCCGTCATTCGGATCGGGGTTCCGTGCGACCCGGTCTGGAACAGCACGAAGCGCGTGGGATAGCCCTGCTCGACCAGCGTCTTGTAGACACCATACTGATCCGTCCAGGGATAGACGGTGTCGTCGGAGCCATGGCTGAAGAACATGGGCAGCCGCGCGGCATGGGCCGGGCTCGTGAGAAATGTCGGATCGGCAGGGCCGCCGAGGATCATCATGCCCGCCAGTTGCGACGATATCGCCGCATCCTGGGTGATCTTCCAGCAGATGAAGGTGCCCATCGAGGCGCAGGTCAGCACGATGCGCGCCTGCGGCGCCGAGGCATGGACATACTGGATGAGTGCGGCGATGTCGGCCGCGCCTGCGTCGGCGAAATCCCGCGCCGACGGCGCATAATAGATGCCACCGAACTTGTGTGCGATGTTCTTAAGCCGGTTGAAATTTCCGCCGAAGGAATAGTCGTTGGCGCCGAGCTTGCGGTCCCCGCCCCGGCCATGCACAAAGATCACTGCGAAACGAGCGGTCCGGAGCTTGCCGACCTCGAAGACGTCGACCTTGCGGCCGCCGGTCTCGATCGTCTCAAAGTCCTGGTACCATCGTACCCCTGTCGAGACATACTTGCCCTTCACGCGCCGTTCCGGGTCCTCGTCGCGCTGATGGATGTCGCGCATCTTGTCGTAGTCGATCTTCAGGAAGGCGCCGCCGTCTGCCTGCTCGAGGATTCCCGGATAGGCGAAGAGATCGTCCTTGAAGCTGCCGATTTCCTCGGCGAGAGCCTCGGACTTGCCGGCAATCATGATGGCCAGCAGCAGGAACGCCAGCCGCAACGGCAAAGGAACTGTGGACATCATACCTCCTGAGGACGATCACGGGCGGGGCATCTTGCCATGCCGACATCCCTCGCGCCATTCTCTATATGTTCGCGGCGGAACACGCTATTCATGGCGTTCGGCGATTCGCGAGACAACGACGCTATTGCACAAATGAGCCAGGCCCTGAACCTTTTCGACGATATTCCCGAGGCACCGAAGCCCGAAGCAAAGCCCGCTCCGGCGCGGCCGATGCCGGCTGCACCCGCTGCCGCGCCTGCCAAGGCTGACGACTATGGCGCATCCTCGATCCGGGTCCTCGAAGGCCTGGAGCCGGTGCGTATGCGGCCGGGCATGTATATTGGCGGAACCGACGAGAAGGCTTTGCACCATCTCTTCGCCGAAGTCATCGACAATTCCATGGACGAGGCGGTGGCTGGCCATGCCGACTTCATCGAGGTGAGCCTCGATGAAGAAGGCTTCCTGACCGTCAGCGACAACGGCCGCGGCATTCCCGTGGAGAACCATCCGCAGGTGCCGGGCAAGTCGACCCTCGAAGTCATCATGACCAAGCTGCATGCGGGCGGAAAGTTCGACGGCAAGGCCTACGAGACATCAGGCGGCCTGCACGGCGTCGGGGTCTCCGTCGTCAACGCGCTGTCGGATTCCGTCGAAGTCGAGGTTGCGCGCAATCGTCGCCTCTATCGCCAGCGCTTCTCCCGCGGTATTCCGCTTGGCCCGGTCGAGGAGCTCGGCGAGATCCACAATCGCCGCGGCACACGGACTCGTTTCCACCCCGATCCGCAGATCTTCGGTGCCCATGCGCGGTTCGATCCGGGCCGCATTTTCCGGATGTCGCGATCCAAGGCTTATCTCTTCGGTGGCGTGGAAATCCGCTGGAGCTGCGATCCTGCCCTCGTCGAGGGCACGGAGATCCCGGACAAGGCGGTGTTCCACTTCCCCGGCGGGCTCAAGGACTATCTCGCCGCCCAGATCGGCAAGGACTTCACCGTCACGCGCGAAATCTTCGCCGGCAAGACCGAACGCAGTGGCCACGGCTCTGTCGAATGGGCGGTCACCTGGTACGGCGGCGACATGATGCTGCACTCCTACTGCAACACCATCCCGACGCCCGAGGGCGGGACACACGAGGCAGGGCTCCGCATCGCACTCGCCAAGGGCCTCAAGGCCTATGCCGACTTGACTGGAAACAAGCGTGCCGCCAACATCACCACCGACGACGTGATGATATCGGCCGCGGGCATGCTCTCCGTTTTCATCCGCGAGCCTGAATTCGTCGGGCAGACGAAGGACCGACTGGCGTCCGTCGAAGCCCAGCGCATCGTCGAAAACGTTATCCGCGACCCATTCGACCACTATCTGGCCGACAATCCTAACGAGGCCGACAAGCTGCTCGACTGGGTGATCGAGCGCTCCGAGGAGCGGCTGCGCCGCCGCAAGGAAAAGGAAGTTAACCGCAAGACCGCCGTGCGCAAGCTGCGTCTCCCCGGCAAGCTCGCCGACTGTTCGCAGAACACCTCCGAGGGTGCCGAACTCTTCATCGTCGAAGGCGACTCGGCAGGCGGCACCGCCAAGCAGGCCCGCAACCGCGCCAACCAGGCGATCCTGCCGCTTCGCGGAAAGATCCTCAACGTCGCGTCTGCCGGCCGTGAGAAGCTGGGCGCCAACCAGCAGATCGCCGACCTCGTCCAAGCGCTCGGCTGTGGTACCCGCAGTAAGTATCGCGAGGAGGATCTCCGCTACGAGCGGATCGTGATCATGACTGACGCCGATGTCGACGGTGCGCATATCGCGTCGCTGCTGATCACTTTCTTTTATCAGGAGATGCCGGAACTGGTCCGCAAGGGCCACCTCTTCCTCGCCGTGCCGCCGCTCTATCGCCTGTCGCAGGGCGCCAAGACGCTCTATGCGCGCGACGACGCTCACCGCGCCCAGCTCATGGAGACAGAGTTTAAGGGCAAGAAGGTGGAGGTTGGCCGGTTCAAGGGCCTCGGCGAGATGTCCACCCAGCAGCTCAAGGAAACCACGATGGACCCCGCAACCCGCACACTGCTGCGGGTCGACATAGACGAAGTCGATTTCGAAGGCACGCGGGAGGCCGTGGACGGCCTGATGGGCACCAAACCGGAAGCGCGCTTCCGGTTCATCCAGGAACGCGCGATATTCGCCGACAATCTCGACATTTGAGGGTCGCATAAAGTGATGACGATTGATTGGGCGGACGAAACCATCCGTTAACCGCGCGCTCTTATCCTTTTCTGTACACGCAGAAATGGATTCATTGATAATGTCGGCATTTTCCACCGCAGCGCAGCCGCCCGGCCGCAGCCAGCCTATGGACAACGGCGCCCAGAGGGTGACGGTCAATCTCAATGGCCGTCTGATGCTGGCGAGCAGCCAGGCCGAATATGACTGCAAGGCCGTCGACATGTCGCCTATCGACGTTGCCTTCCAGTGCACGGCATTCCCCAACCTCAACGAACGCATCGTCGCCTATGTCGATCATATCGGCCGGCTGGAATGCACCGTGATCCGCCATGTCGATCACGGTTTCATCTGCCACCTGCACGCAACCGAACGCAAGCGGGAGAAGCTCGCCGCCCAGCTCGGCTGGCTCGCCAACAAGCACAAGTTCAATCTTCCCGAGGATCGCCGCCACGAGCGCATCACGCCGCGCAACACCCGCTCGGAACTCAGCCTCGACGATGGCCGCGCCTATCCCTGCCGGATTATGGACCTGTCGATGTCTGGTGCGGCCGTTGAGATCGACGTGCGGCCGGCACTCGGTACCCCAGTGCGGCTCGGCCATATGCGAGGTAAGGTCGTGCGCCACTTCCAGGAGGGAGTTGCGATTGAATTCGCCAATGTCCTGTCGAAGGAAGGCCTGCAGCTTCTCATGTGAGCGGCGGGAAATCGGTATGCAGACGGGCCGGCCACGTGCCGGCCTTCGCATTTCCGGGGGCCAGATCCGACTACGAAACCGCTCTTTAAGCATGTTTCGCCTTCTTTCGGTGCCATTTGCCGCCACAATCTTGCCGTGGTGGCGGTGCGGAAGCCGCTCAGGTTGTCGCCAAGGTCCTCATTTCGCTCGGCAGATGCCGAGCGTCGGGCTCCACCCGATGCCGGCGCGGCGGCCTCCCGCCTTCCGAACAGCCGCCGCTGATCTCACAGATTTACCAATCTAAACAATAGCTTGAATTGCGCGACTCCGTCCACGTGCCGTCACGGCGCGGCGCATCGCTAAAGTTTTCGAAAAATAAGCCAGCAATTCGACTTAAAACAGATCTCAAATCTAATCAAAGTAAAATCAATATTTCTACTTAATATCCGACAATCTATACTAATTTGTACTTCAGAATTTCGCTGACCATTCAAAGCTCTGTGCCATTGTCGTCTCACAACGGGGAGACGACAAATGACAAGAGCCTACCTCAAGGGACTACTCGCAATCTCGGTCCTGGCCATCGCACAGGCCGCACAGGCCGCACCCTCGAACATGCTGACCCTCGGCAAGACCAACCCGCCGATCGGCCACTACGAATTCTGTAAGACGAATGCCAGGATGTGCGGCCCGACCCGCGACGACGGCCCGATGGAACTGACCGAGGCAAGGTGGAAAACCCTGCTCAAGGTCAACTACACCGCGAACAGTACGATCGAGCCACTGACGGATCAGGAGATTTACGGCGTCGAAGAGCGCTGGGTCATCCCGACGACCGTCGGCGACTGTGAGGACTATGTTCTGCTCAAGCAGAAGATGCTGATCCAGCGCGGATTCTCGCCGGCGGACCTGCTCATCACTGTGGTGCTCCAGCCCAATGGCGATGGCCATGCCGTTCTCGTGGTGCGCACCGACCGTGGCGACTTCGTCCTCGACAACATGCGCAACAAGGTCCTCCTCTGGTCCGACACCGAATACACGTTCCTGAAGCGCCAATCGACCACCAACGCTGCCCAGTGGGTGAAGATCGAGGACGATCGCTCGCCTGTCGTCGGTAGCGTGGAATAACAGTTCTCCAGCGGGCTTGGCCTCCCCCGCAGACCCGTCCCCCGGCCGAGCCCTATATGCCGGTCCCGTATCCCCCGGGACCGGCATTTTCATGCTGGAACCAGGCTTCCGACCAGCCTGAGCAGCACATAGCCGTATAGTGCCGCCCAACCGGCCACGATAATCAGGCCATTGACGCCGTCCGCCGGCGACAGTTCCCCGTCGTGCCAGCCGAGCAGCATCCGTTCAGCAAACAGACCGGGCCCGGCAATCAGCGCCAGAAGCCAGACAAGCGGCCGACGCTCGACTCCCGCGTTGGTGGACCGGCGCGGAAGGGTTATGCCTCCGAGACCCCGAAGGCCGTCGATCAACGCCAAAGGCACTGCAAGCCCGGCCACCAGGCACATCAGCACATCACCGCCGTTAACCATATATTTACCCTGTTCGGTTGCAGTGGCCGCTAAGGAGCAAGCACCGTGCCAGGCTCGGCTGCGCCAGTCTGGCACAGGCGAGCGATGCGATGATCGGTCCAGCAACGCGCCCGGAGCCGCCATGACGATCGCAAACGTTGACGAGAGCGAAGCGCTTGTTTCCAACCGGTTGCTGTTCCGGATAACCATGACCATCGGTCTCCTCGCCGCCCTTGCTGCCGCCTTGACGCTCGCGGGTCGATGGATCGGTCGTGACATGGCGCTCGGCGGGAACACCGAATCGACAACCATCAGGCAGATCGTGGTGGGCCAGGACAGGCTGGTTCTCCCCGACAACATGATCCGATTTGATACACAGCGTTTGGACGGGCGGGCTGAACAGGTCAGCATATACCTCTCCTGGCCGGACCTCGAAGGCTATTCTCGCCGGAACGCATCCCTGTTTTCCGACCCGGGCCGCTCCGACACTCTGATTTTTGCCGACTTCTCGCAAAGCGTGATGTCACGCGACATGTCGGGGCGACTCGCACCGATTTACGCAAGGCTGTTTATCGATGCGCCAGTCGAGGGCCCGGCTGGCCTGACGTTGCATAGGCTGAACCGCAAGTCAGGCTTCGGCGACGAGAGGCTGCTGACCGGGAGATTCCCGAACGGCGAAGACTATGTCGTTCGCTGCCTGCTGCCTGCGGATCCGGCGATGGCCTCGTCCGCCGATTGTCTGCGTGACGTAAAGGTCGGCAAGGATTTGACCATGCTCTACCGCTTTTCGTCCACACTGTTGCCCCAGTGGCAGGAGATCGACCGCGCCATGCGCCGCTTCGCCCTCGACCACATCGCAGGCTGATCACCGAAACGTTCACCTATCATCGGCCCGCTGCGCATTAACCTTAGCGCGAACATTTCAGAATTTGCACAGGAAGGCCGGCGCATAGGGACCCTTATAAAGAGATTGGTAACGCTAACTCGCTACATTTTTCCACAAGTCGGCCGTCCTCCCAGCGGCATGTCGAAACAAGAAAAAAGAGTAGCATTGTGTTCAGGATCAAGTTCGTTTCCGCCCTCGTTCAGGGCATGCCCCGATCGCTCCTCAAAATCGCTGGCTCCCTCACTCTGGCTATCAGCATCGGCACCGTTGCGCCGAGCCAGGCTGTGGCCGGACCGCGCGCATCGAGCATCGTCATCGACGTCAAGGCCGGCAAGGTCATGAGCGCCGAGGATCCCGACGGGCTTCGCTATCCGGCCTCGTTGACCAAGATGATGACGCTCTATCTTGTGTTCGAGGCGCTCGACTCCGGTCGCATCAAGCTGAATACTCGCGTTCCTGTTTCGGCCAATGCGGCGGCGGAACCGCCGTCCAAGCTCGGCGTCCGCAAGGGTTCGTCCTTCACGGTCGAGCAGGGCATCATGGCGCTGGTCACCCGGTCGGCCAACGACTGCGCTACGGCCTTCGGCGAATTCCTCGGCGGCACTGAGGCCCGTTTCGGCAAGATGATGACGGCCAAGGCCCGTCAGCTCGGCATGTCGCGCACGGTCTACTACAATGCCCACGGCCTCCCGGACGCGCGCCAGGTCACGACCGCCCGCGACCAGGCCCGGCTCGGAATCGCGCTGCGCCGTGACTTTCCTCAATATTATGACTACTTCTCCACACGCCAGTTCAAGTTCGGCCGCCAGGTGATCGGCAATCACAACCGGCTGCTCGGTAATGTTCGCGGCGTCGACGGCATCAAGACCGGCTTCACCCGTGCCTCCGGCTTCAACCTCGTGACATCGGCCCAGGCCGACGGTCATTCGATCGTCGCCGTCGTTATGGGCGGCGTGACGGGCGGCGCACGCGACGCCAAAATGCGCAAACTGGTGGAATACTACCTGCCGCGCTCGTCCAGCAAGAAGTCCGCGACCGACTATATCGCGGCCGTCAAGCCGGTCGAGACGCCGGTCGAGACCGCCTATGTAGAGCCGGAGCAGGACAAGGTCGAACCTGCCCATGCGTTCGAACTTCCCGATGACGGTCCGATGCCCGAAGCCCGTTACCAGGCAGAGGATCAGGAAGACGCCGCCACGCAGGTCGCCTCCGCCGACGATACGCTGGTACCGGTCGTGCGCACAAAGACCATCAAGATCACCAAGGCCAAGCGGGCAGAGATCGCTCCGGTGCCCCAGGAAGACGTCGCGGAAGCCGAGGTTGACGATACGCCCGTCCGCAAGGCACAGCCTGCGGTGGACACCGTGACCACGGCATCGACACAGTCGAACATGTCCGGTTGGGTCATTCAGGTCGGCGCCGCCCCCGAAAAGGACATGGCGATGGATCTCCTGCAGAAAGCGCAGGATAAGGGCGGAAAGGTATTGCGTTCCGCCACCCCCTTCACGGTCGCCTTCGTCAAGGGCGAGGAGCAGCTCTTCCGTGCACGGTTCGGCGGCTTCGCCGACCAGGACTCGGCTCTCCGCGCCTGCAAGGTCCTGAAGAAGAAGGGCATGGGCTGCTGGGCCAGCCTGCAGTGAAATGAGGGACTGGCCGCTCCGGCGGCCGGTCCGAAACCGCGGCGTCGCCGCACGCTTGAATAGCCTCGATTGGTAGAGTGTACGAGGATAGACATGGCCAAGAACGGCAACGTCTCTGAGACTGCGACAACAGGCAGCCGGGGCAAGACCCCTGCCCTGCATCCCCTCCACGAAGCGGCGCTGAAGCTCGCCGGCCTCGGGCTGACAAAATCACAGACCAAGACCCGCGACCTCGTCGCGATGCTTCTCGGCCATGGCGCCCGCGCCTGGCGCGCGAGCCAGCCGGAAGTGGCCCTGCATCTTCATGTGGTGTCGCCGTCGGGCGGACATCCTGTCCGGCTGCGGCTCCGCTGACGGAGACCGCGATGGTTCCCTACAGCAGGCCGAGCTCGGCGAGTTCCCGCTTGAGTTCGGCCGGCATGTCCCGCTCTGACTGTCCCGGTCCGAAAAGATCGCGGGGCACGTCCTTTTCCTCAAGATAGCGCCAGCCCTGGAACGGCCGCTTCGGCTGCGGCATAGTCTCCACGACCTCGGGTCCAAGGACCAGCCGGCAGCGCCCGATACCGTCGGCATCGGTAAATTCGACGATGTCGATCAGAGGCTGGCGGGCGGATAACTGGCCCTTGATCACCCAGTAGAGTGAACCGCCGTCCAGCAACTCTCGCATCCGCTTGGGCACCATGCGGGTGACATGGACGGAATGCGGCTCGAGTCCTGCCGCGATGGCGATCAGCGATCGTTCCGCGACCCATTCGCGCAGATCATCGATCGAGTCGCAGCCGACGCAGAGCTTGATGAGATGCAGTGCCATGCCCCTACATCAGCCAAGGCCGTGATATCGTCAACCGCTTTCCGCGGTCATCAACACTCGACGACGTTGACCGCCAGTCCTCCGGTCGAGGTCTCCTTGTATTTTTCGCTCATGTCGTGTCCAGTCTGCCGCATCGTCTCGATGCAGGCATCGAGCGGCACGAAATGCTGGCCGTCCCCCTTCATGGCGAGAGAGGCGGCGGTGACCGCCTTGACGGCGCCGAGAGCGTTCCGCTCGATGCAGGGGACCTGCACAAGACCCGCCACCGGATCGCAGGTCATGCCGAGATGGTGCTCGAGGGCGATCTCCGCGGCATTTTCGATCTGCTCGGGCGTGCCGCCCATGACAGCCGCTAGCCCGGCCGCCGCCATCGCGGAGGCTGACCCCACCTCCCCCTGACAACCGACCTCGGCGCCCGATATCGAGGCATTGTGCTTGATAATCCCGCCGACGGCGGCAGCGGTCAGCAGGTAGTCGCGGATGCCGTCCTGGTCCCAGTCCTCGTGGAAGTGCTGGTAGTAACGGATCGTCGCCGGGATGACGCCGGCCGCGCCGTTCGTCGGCGCCGTGACGATGCGTCCGCCGCCGGCGTTCTCCTCGTTGACGGCCATCGCATAGACCGACAGCCAGTCGTTGGCGAGCAGTGGATTGGCCTTGTTGGAGCGCCATTCCTCCTGCAGCTTGTCGTGAATCTGCCGCGCCCGCCGGCGTACCTTGAGCCCGCCGGGCATGATCCCCTCGACGGCAAGGCCTCTGTTGATGCAGGCGTTCATCGCCTCCCAGATCGCATCGAGCCGCGCATCGAGCGCGTCGCGGCCCATCGTCGCCTCTTCGTTGGCGCGCTTCATTTGCGCAATCGTCAGTCCGGAACGGCTGGCCATCTCCAGCATCTGCTTGGCGGTGGCGAAGGGATAGGGCACCTTCTGGGTTTCCGCTTTGCGCGCCCCCCGCATGCGCTCGAGTTCGGTATCGGTGACCACGAATCCACCGCCGATCGAATAGTAGACCTGGCGAAGCAGCAGGCGGCCAGCGGCGTCGAAGGCGGTAAAGGTCATGCCGTTGGCATGGCCCGCAAGCGGCGTCTTCTTGTCGAGGACGAGATCCTCGCGCGGCTGGAAGCGGTATTCGGGATGACCGGGCGGATGAATCCGACCCGTCCGCTCGACTTCGGCGACGATCGTGTCCATCCGGTCCGGGTCGACTGTCTCTGCCGTCTCGCCCGTAAGGCCGAGGATAACGGCGCGGTCCGACCCGTGGCCGATGCCGGTATAGGCCAGCGAACCGTGCAGGCTGACCTTGATCGCCGCAACGGTCGCTCCGGATGGGCGCGGCCAATCCGGGGAGAGAAGAAGCGCGAGAAAGGCATTCGCCGCTGTCATCGGCCCCATCGTATGCGAGCTGGATGGCCCGATGCCGATCTTGAATACGTCGAAAACCGATAGGAACATCTCTTCCCGCCTCATCGCGCAAGCTACGTGCTAAGAAATTCATCTTATGACGATTCCCAGATGGGCACGCGGTGGACATTCCGCCACGTGCTGACATACGCGCGACATCGAAAAAGCGGTCGACACTCCATGTTCCTGCCGGATCTTATTGCCTTCGCCGTCTTTCTCCTCGCCTGGGGCGGCTTCAACTGGATCACCAGCGTCGAGCGGCATACCGGCGCGATGAGCGTCAACCGCGCCATGGCGATCCACCGCGCCCGGTGGATCCGGAACTCGCTCGGCCGCGATCTCAAGATGATCGATACCCAGATCATCGGTGGCCTGCAGAACGGCACCGGCTTCTTCGCCTCGACGTCGCTCTTCGCGCTCGGCGGCTGCTTTGCCCTGCTCGGTGCGACCGATCAGGTCGAGGCGGTATTTCGCGACCTCCCCGTCGTGCTGCAGGGTGGACGCCAGGGTTTCGAGATGAAGGTTGTCGGTCTGGCCGTCATCTTCGGCTACTCCTTCTTCAAGTTCGGCTGGTCCTACCGGCTCTTCAACTACTGCTCCATCCTCTTCGGCGCACTGCCCATGCATGCCGACTATCTCAAGGATCCCGAGGCGGGCAACCGGGCAGCAGAGCGGGTCATCGCCCTCAACGTCATCGCGGCGAAGAATTTCAATGCCGGTCTGCGTGCCATCTTTCTGTCGATCGGCTATCTGGGCTGGTTTGTGAACGCATATGTCTTTATGGCGATGACTCTCTTCGTCTTCCTCGTCCTGATCCGCCGGCAGTTCTTCTCCGATGCCCGCATGGCGATCATCAAGGACCTTGAAAGCTGATAATCCGCCGGAGGCCCCATGACCCCTGTCGATCCTGTTGCCGGCCGCAAGCCGGGCCGTCTCGTCTGGCTCGACATTGCCCGCGGCACAGCTCTGCTGGCCATGACCAGCTACCATCTGCTCTGGGATCTTTCGACCTTCGGTTATCTGGAACCCGGCTTCCCGGCGACCGGATGGCCTAAGATCTATGCCCGCACCATCGCCTCGACCTTCCTGTTCCTCGCGGGCGTATCGCTCTATCTTGCCCACGGCAACGGCATCCGCTTGCGCAGCTTCTGGAAGCGCTGGGCAATCGTCGCTGGTGCTGCGGCCCTCGTTACGGTCGCAAGCTATTTCGCCATCCCGCAGGGCCTGATCCACTTCGGCATCTTGCATGCGATCGCCGCGGCGAGCCTCGTAGGGCTTCTCTTCCTTCGCGTGCCTTCGCTTCTGACCTTCGTCGTCGCGCTCGCTGCTCTGCTGGCGCCGAACTATCTCCGGGCAGACGTATTCAACCAGCCCTGGCTCTGGTGGGTCGGCCTCTCGACCGTAACCCGGCAGAGCTTCGACTATGTCCCCCTTCTGCCCTGGCTGGCGCCATTCCTCGCAGGCATCGGCATTGCGCGGCTCGCGCCTGTATTGGCAGCTTTGCCCGACCGGATGCGACAAAATGCACTTGGGGATAAGCCGCCTGGCCGCCTTAAAGCTGGCCTCGCTTTCCTCGGCCGTCACAGTCTGGTCTTCTATCTCGTTCATCAGCCGGTGCTGATCTCGATTCTCTACGGGGTCTCGCTCGTGCTTCCGGCACAAGGCCATCCGGACAGCTTCGTCAAAAGCTGTACGGCCACCTGCCTGCCGGACGCCAATCCGTCGTTCTGCCAGCTCTATTGCCAATGTGCGCTGGATGGCCTCGAGCGGGAGAAGCTACTGGCACCGCTTCAGTCTGGCACAATGCCGGACGCCTATCGTGGGACCATCGATAAGATCAGAAGCCAATGTACCGCCGAGGCCAGTCCGGCCCTGGACGGAACCGGGAATTGACTGATGAATGCCTATCGCGTGAAACCCATGAACTTCCCCTGGACGCCGGTCGTCTACCTGGCTGCATGCCTGACGGCGATGCTTCTGGGTCGCTTGAGACCGATGGAATTGGCGGCCGACGGCCGCGTGCTGGTCGAAGCGCTGGGGATCGTCGCCGTGGCCCTGGGCCTCTGGCTCTCGGTCTCGGGATACCGGCAGTTGCTCCGGTGCCGAACGGCCCTGCTGTCGACATCCCCGGCGACCCATCTCGTCACCTCGGGTCCCTACCGCTTCAGCAGGAACCCTGTCTATCTCGGCTACACGCTGATGATGCTCGGGGCCGGACTGATCCTCGGAAATCTGTGGCTGGTGGCCGGCGCCGCACTCACCATCGTCGTGACCCATGCCTGGATCGTGCGCAGTGAGGAGAAACACCTTCTCGCCCGTTTCGGCTTCGAGTTCGAGTGCTATTGCCGGCGCACGCGGGCCTGGATCTGACACGGGCCCGCTCGGCGATCAGGTCGTTACACCGATCTCCGCCATGCGGTTCAGACAGGCTTCCTCGATCGAATCGAGTTCCCCGATCGTTTCGTCGATGTCCTTGCGCTTCTGCCTGAGACTGTCGCGCTTCTCCTCGACTTTTCGCATCAAAAGCTTCAACTGCCCGACCTCGCCGGGAGTCTCCTTGTAGACCTGGATGATTTCGCGGATCTCGGCGATGGTGAAGCCGATCCGACGGCCGCGCAGGATCTGCGCGAGAAGATGCCGGTCGGCCGAGCGGTAGAGCCGGGTGCGGCCCCGGCGTTCGGGATGAATCAGCCCTTCGTCCTCATAGAAACGCAGCGTGCGGGTCGATATGTCGAATTCTCGCGTCATTTCGGTGATGCTGTAGAGCTTTGTCACGGCGCACTCCGGCTTTCTCGGCATCCAAAGCGATAGCCTAGAAATTCTTACGTAAAAGTCAAACAGTCAGCCGCGCAGCCCGAACCATAGCGTCGCCAGGCCGAGAAAGCCGAAGAAGCCGGTCAGGTCGGTCATCATCGTCACGAAGACCGAAGAGGCGACCGCGGGATCGGCACCGAGGCGATTGAGCAGCATCGGCACCAGATTGCCGGCGAGCGCAGCCATCATGAAATTCAGGAACAGCGCGATCGCGATGACGATCCCGAGGTGATAGTCGTGGAATACGATTGCGACCACGGTGCCGAGCAGCAATGCGAAGATAAGTCCGTTGGTCGATCCGACGCCGAGCTCGCGCCGGACGATGCGGCCGGCATTGTAGATATCGAGTTCGCGGGTCGCCAGCGCGCGCACCGTCACCGTCATCGTCTGGGTCCCGGCATTGCCGCCCATCGAAGCGACGATCGGCATCAGGACGGCGAGCGCCACCATCTGCTCGATCGTCGCGTCGAACAGGCCGATTACCGTCGAGGACAGGAACGCAGTGCCGAGATTGATGAACAGCCAGAGAAAGCGCGAGCGGACGGTCGAGACCACGTTGTCCGACAGTTCTTCGTCGCCGACGCCGGCAAGGCGCTTGATGTCCTCGTCGGCTTCCTCGTGGATCACGTCGACGACATCGTCGATGGTCAGGACGCCCACCAGCCGTCCGTTCTCGTCGACGACGGCCGCCGACAGAAGGTCGTACTGCTCGAACAGCTGCGCCGCCTCTTCCTGGTCCATGTCAGCCGGAATCGGGTGATTGGTCTCACGCATGATGTCCTCGACCTTCTCGGCACGCTTGGTGCGCAGGATACGGTCAAGGTCGACGACCCCCATGAGCTTGAAGGTCGGATCTATGACGAAGATCTCGGTAAAACTATCGGGAAGGTCCTGCTCTTCGCGCATGTAATCGATGCACTGGCCTACCGACCAGAACGGCGGCACAGCTACGAATTCCGCGCGCATGCGCCGGCCGGCCGAGCTTTCAGGATAATCCAGCGCCCGCCTGAGACGCACCCGCTCCGTGAAAGGCAGTTGCGCGAGGATTTCCTCGCGGTCTTCCTGGTCGAGGTCCTCGAGGATGTAGACCGCGTCGTCGGAATCGAGATCGGTCAGCGCTGCGGCGATCGCCTCGTTCGGGATCTGCTCGACGATCTCAAGGCGGATTGCCTCGTCGACCTCTGTCAGTGCGGCAAGATCGAAGTCGTCCCCGAGGAGGTGAACGAGCGCGGTCCGCTGCTCGGGCAGGATCGCCTCGAGCACGTCGCCAAGTTCCGATATATGGAGGTTGCCGACATGCCGACGGAGCCAGATCACGTCGCGGTCGGCGATCGCCGCGCCCACCATGGCGAGAAAATCGCCGCGCACGGCGCCGTCCTCGGTATAGATGTCCGCTTGCTCGGCCTTGTTCTCAGGCTCGGGGGCTGTGTTGAGTTCTTCAAAGCTATCGTTAGCCATAGCCGAGCCCCCTTGGTCCTGACGTGCTGCCCTTACGGACCACCTGCATGAACGGCAGTCCCTATGGCATTGTTACATGAGCGATTTCTCTTTCCGGCCGATCTCTCCCGCCGCTCTGGTGCTAGACGAATTTGCCGGCGCGGTCCAACAAAAAAGCGCCCGCCGTCCAAGAACCCGGATACAGCGTTAAATTCAGCAATTTCAAAGCTATGCGGGGGATCTCATACCGCGGTCGGAAAAGCCGTGGCGCTTTACATTACTTTACACGCGCGAAAAGCCCCCGAAACAGAAGGCAGGTAATCTCACGCCATCGACAACACACGGAAGCAGGAAGGAGAGACTCATGAGCAGCGACATCAGACAGCCGGAAATGCAGATCCTCCCGCCGGAAAAGCCGCGCTGGGGCAGACGAATCGTCATCGGAACCGTGGCGGTCGCCGTGGCCGCCGGCGCCGGCGCCTACGCCTTCGCCAACACAGAGGGTTGGGGTCGCCACAAGTTCATGCGCGGCTACATGGAATATCGCCTGGACCAGATGCTTACCGACGCCGGCGCGTCCGACGATCAGAAGGCCAAGGTCAAGGCGATCGTGACCACCACATTCGATGACGTTCGTCCGGACAGGGAGGCCCGGCAGGCCATGCGCGACGAAATCATCAAGCTCATTGAAGCTCCCACCATCGACCGAAACGCGATCGAGGCTCTGCGCGCCAAACAGATGGCCGAGTTCGAAGGTCGGTCGAAGGCCATTGCCAAAGCGGTGGCCGATGCGGCAGAAATCCTTACTCCGGATCAGCGCAAGAAGCTGGCCGAGGAGATGAGAGATTTCGGGCCGCACGGCCGTTGGTAGGGCATTGGGAGAAAGCATGGCGGCGGAAGTGCTGATCATCGACGATGACACGCGTCTCGCCGCCATGCTCTCTGATTATCTCAAATCGGCGGGTTTCGCGACTCGCAGCGCGGCGACCGGTCTCTCCGGCCTCCAGGAGATCTCCAGGCGGGCGCCCGATGCGGTCATTCTCGACGTGATGCTCCCTGATCACGACGGGTTCGAAATCTGTCGGCGAATCCGCGCCGGCTCCAGTCTGCCAGTCCTGATGCTCACTGCCAAGGGTGAGGAGACGGACCGTATCGTGGGACTGGAGCTCGGCGCGGACGACTATCTCCCAAAACCCTTTAGTCCACGGGAGCTCGCTGCAAGGCTGAAGGCGATCCTCCGCAGGACCCAGGGCGCGACGCAGATGCCGCCGTCCGACGTCCTGCGTTTCGGTCGTCTCGAGATCGACCGCGGCCAGCGCTGCGTCCGCCTCGACGGAACAGAATGTCCCCTGACCGGCTACCAGTTCGCACTGCTCGTCACCATGGCGGAGAATGCCGGCAGGGTTCTGTCGCGCGAGCGGTTGATGGAAATGACCAAGGGCGAAGAGCTCGAGGCCTTCGACCGATCGATCGACGTCCACATTTCCCGCATTCGTGCGGCCATCGAGGCGGATCCCAAGCATCCGCGCCGGATCATCACCCTGCGCGGCGCGGGCTACATCTTCGCCCGCAACCAGGATGAGAACGGCGCATGATCCGGGGCCGGCTGTACGTCAAGATGTATCTGACGGTTCTGTGCGGGCTGCTGCTGGTGGTTCTGTCGCTCGGCACCTATGCCATGGTCGGCGATTTCGGCGACGAGGATCACGGATTTACGGGCAAGCTCGATCGCTTCGCAACGGCGCTGCTCGGACCCGACCTGATGCCGTCGGAGCGCCAGGACATCCTGGATCGGCTCGCCCGCGGCCTAGATGCCGACATCGTGCTCATGGATAGCAGAGATCGGTTCGTTCAGGGAGCGGGTACGCTGACCACGGCCGCGGCCGCTGCGGACTTTCTCGCCCAGGGCCATCGACACAAGCGCGAGTTCGAAGCCAATCTGCCGGACGGCAGTCGCGTGGTGGTCTTCATGGATCGCTCCTTCGACAAGTCCCGCCGGCACTTCCTGACGGCGATCCTGATCGTCGCGATCGCCATAGGGATCGCATCGCTTCCGGCCGTCCGCTACCTGACGCGCCGGCTTGAGGATCTCAGGCGCGGTGTGGAACATTGGGGCACAGGCGCCCTCTCCTCCCGTGTCGCCGTCTGCGGCAACGACGAGGTGGCGCTGGTGGCGAAAAGCTTCAATCTCGCAGCAGACCGCGTCGAACGTCTCATCAAGTCGCAGAAGACCCTTCTCGCCAATGCAAGCCATGAACTGCGATCACCGCTCGCGCGCCTGCGGATGGCGGGCGAGATGTTCGAGGCCTCGCCGAGCCCCGAACTGCGCGACGAGATAATCCGGAACCTGTCGGAGATCGACGAACTGGTCGACGAGATCCTGCTGAAGAGCCGGCTCGACAGCGAGCAGAAAGTCGAACTGCATCAGGCCGTCGACCTGCTGCCGCTGTCGGCAGAGGAAGCGGCGGCTGTCGGTGCAGATGTCGAGGGTGAGGCGATCCATGTCGAGGGCAACGAGCGGCTTCTGCGCCGCGCCATCCGCAATCTGATCCAGAACGCGGCCCGGCATGGCCGCCCGCCGGTCACGGTCCAGGTCACCACGGCATCCGGATGCGCGCGGGTCGCCGTCTGCGACCGCGGCGATGGCCTGAAGCATGAGGAAGCGGACCGGGTCTTCGAGCCGTTTTACCGGCCGGAAGGGCGGAGCGAATCCGCCGGAGGCTGGGGACTCGGCCTCTCCCTGGTGTCGGAAATCGCCCGCCTTCACGCCGGCAGGGTCTGGTATAGCCCGCTCGCCGAAGGCGGGGCCTGCTTCACCCTCGAAATCCCGCTCGTTCAATCGGCAGGTCCCACTGCCTGATCTGGCGACGCTCGCATGGAGCTAGCGTTGAGGATCACGCCTCGACCGGCCTGCGTTCGCTCCAGATGATATAGAGCCCCGACGCAACGATGATCGCAACGCCAAGCCATTTCAAGGGCGTCGGGAACTCGCCGAACAGCAGGAAACCGAGAGCCGTTGCCGAAATGATCTCGAAATACTGGAACGGCGCCAGTGTCGAAAGCGGCGCCAATCGGAACGCACGTACCACCATAAGGTGACCGTAGGCCGACAGCCCGCCGAGCGCGAGGAGCAGGCCGAGTACCGGGAGCGAACCGGGAAGATCAGGCGAGAAATCGGCAATTCCGGCGGCGTCGCCCACCAGTAGAACCGCGCCCATGAACAGCGTGCCGCCGAGGCCCGACATCGTCTGCATGGTGAGCGGCGAGTCGGCGTCACCGATCGCCCGGTTCATAAACAGGTAGAGCGCAAACAGGAACGCGCAGAAGACCGGCAGCAAGGCGGTCATGCCGAAGAGCGCGAAGCTCGGCTGTATCACCACGAGTGCGCCGCAAAATCCCACGACGATCGCCAGCCATCGCGCCCATCCCACGCGCTCGCCGAGAAACAGCGCCGAAAGGCCGACCAAGATGAAGGGCTCGACGAAGTAGATGGCGAAGACGTCGGCCAGGGGCATATATTTGACGGCCACGAAAAACAGAAGCGTCGCCGCAGCATGGAGGACTCCACGCAGCAGGTTCATCCAGGGCCGCCGCGGACGAAAGGCCGAGAGCCCCCCGAAGGCAGGCACCAGCGGCAGGGTGAGAAGCATCTGGAAGAAGAATCGATAGAAGGCTACCTGCCCGGGCGACATCGATCCCGAGGTCGACAGGTGCTTGGCGATGGCGTCCATGCAAGGCAGGAGCAGCATCGCCATGGCCATGAGCGCAAGGCCCTTGACGCTGTCGCGGGAAAATCGATCGGGAGGGCTCTGCATGGAGACTCGGGGTTGGACCAGCCCGCGACTGGTATCGGAGCACGGTCCATGCGGCAAGTCTCAACCGCTGTGACGGATCGCGTCAGCGATCTTCTCGGCGATCATGATGGTCGGCGCATTGGTGTTGCCCCCGATCAGGGTCGGCATCACGGACGCATCGACCACGCGAAGCCTGTCGACACCCCGCAGCCGGAGCTGCGTATCGACGACCGCTCCGGCATCGCTCCCCATCCTGCAGGTGCCCACCGGGTGGTAGATCGTGTCGGCCCGGGCACGGATATGGCGGAGGATCTCCGTGTCGCTCTCGTCGGCAAACGGGTAGACCTCGCTCAGGCGATGGCGGGCAAGCGACGGCGCCCGAAGGATCGAGAGCATCCGCCTAACGCCTGTCAGCATCAGTTCGGCGTCCGAGGGGTCGCTGAGATATCTCGGATCGATCCGCGGGGGTGACGCTGGGTCGGCATCGTGAAGACCGACCTCACCGCGGCTCTCGGGCCGGAGGACACAGACATGGCAGGAATAGCCATGACCCCAGCGCAGCTTGCGTGCATGATCCTCGAGTAGTCCGATCACGAAATGCAGTTGCAGGTCCGGCACCGGCACCTCGGGCCGCGAGCGGAGGAATGCGCCGCCCTCGGCGAAGGGCGTGGCGAGCAGCCCGCCACCGGTGCCGCGCCACGTCCGCCACTCGCGAAAAAGCCGCGCCCCGCCTGACAGGTTGATGGCGACGGAATCGGTCTCGCGCGAGCGCGTGGCGATCACGAAATCGAGATGGTCCTGAAGGTTCTGCCCGACGCCCTGCAAGTCGGCCAGCACGGCAATGCCATGTCGGCGGAGCTCGGCGCCGGGCCCGATCCCCGACAGCATCAGGAGCTGTGGCGAACCGAATGCGCCAGCCGCGACGATCACCTCGCGTGCCGCGCTGGCAACCAACTGCTCGCCGCCCTTCCGGTAGCGGATGCCGGTCGCCCGCGATCCGTCAAACAGGATGGCGGTGGCCATCGCCCCGGTCACAACGGCGAGATTGGCACGGTCACGAACCGGATGCAGATAAGCTGCGGCAGCCGAGCATCGCTCCACCGCACCCCCTGACCGCCAGGTCTGCGTCACCTGATAGAGCCCCGCCCCTTCCTGGTCGGGCCCGTTGAAGTCGGGGTTACCCCGAATTCCGGCTTCCTCCGCCGCCCGCACGAAGTCCTCCGACAGCCGCCGCGGCGACACCTGGTCCCGCACTTCGAGCGGACCGTCCGCACCGTGCAGCGCGCTTGCCCCCCGGGCGTTGCCTTCCGACTTCAGGAAATAGGGCAGCACGTCGGACCAGCCCCAGCCGGTGCAGCCCTGCGCCGCCCAGCGGTCATAGTCCGAGGGATGACCGCGGACATAGAGCATGGCGTTAATGGCGCTCGATCCGCCGAGACATTTGCCGCGCGGCTGGTACCCGCGACGGCCGTTCAGATGCGGCTGCGGCTCGGTCCGGAACGCCCAGTTGTTGAGCTTCGGCCTGCCGCCGATCATGGCGACGGTACCGAAGGGCATCCGCACCGCGAGATCGCGCCCCTCGCCGCCGGCTTCGATCAGGCAGACGCGTGTGCCCGGATCCTCGCTCAGCCGCGCAGCGAGCGTCGCGCCGGCGGAACCGCCGCCGACGATCACGAAATCGAATTCCACACCCGTCCTCCCCTCGAATGCCGGGTCCAGAATAAGTCGGTTTCCGTTTACGTCAACGGCGGCCGGCTTCGATTTTCGCGGGGCCGCTCTTCCGAATGTCGCAAGTGGCCCTTGCTCTTTCTGCGGCTACCATGGTCTTTAGGCGAACCGAACACAGAATCTGGAGGAAGCATCATGGATGTCCGCGCCGCCGTGGCCGTTCAGGCCGGAAAGCCGCTCGAAATCATGACCGTACAACTCGAGGGACCGCGCGCTGGCGAGGTTCTCGTCGAGGTCAAGGCCACCGGCATCTGTCATACCGACGACTTCACGCTGTCAGGCGCGGATCCGGAGGGACTGTTCCCTGCGATTCTCGGCCATGAAGGCGCAGGAATCGTCGTCGATGTCGGGCCGGGTGTCACCTCGGTGAAGAAGGGCGACCATGTCATTCCGCTCTATACGCCGGAATGCCGGTCGTGCCCGTCCTGCCTTAGCCGCAAGACCAATCTGTGCACCGCGATCCGCGCCACGCAGGGCCAGGGCCTGATGCCGGACGGCACCTCGCGCTTCTCCATCGGTAAGGACAAGATCCACCACTATATGGGCTGCTCGACCTTCGCCAATTACACAGTCCTGCCGGAAATCGCCGTCGCCAAGGTGCGCGAGGACGCGCCCTTCGACAAGATCTGCTATATCGGCTGCGGCGTGACAACCGGCATCGGCGCTGTCATCAACACCGCCAAGGTCGAGATCGGCGCGACGGCGATCGTCTTCGGCCTCGGCGGCATCGGCCTCAACGTCATCCAGGGCCTCAAGCTCGCCGGTGCCGACATGATCATCGGCGTCGACATCAACAATGACAAGAAGGCCTGGGGCGAACGTTTCGGCATGACACATTTCGTCAATCCGAAGGACGTCGGCGACGACATCGTGCCCTATCTCGTCAACATGACCAAGCGCGGTGCCGACCAGATCGGCGGCGCCGACTATACGTTCGACTGCACCGGCAATACCAGGGTGATGCGCCAGGCGCTGGAGGCGAGCCATCGCGGCTGGGGCAAGTCGGTCATTATCGGCGTCGCCGGCGCGGGCCAGGAAATCTCCACCCGTCCCTTCCAGCTGGTGACCGGCCGGACCTGGATGGGCACCGCCTTCGGTGGCGCGCGCGGCCGTACCGACGTACCCAGGATCGTCGACTGGTATATGGACGGCAAGATCGAAATCGACCCGATGATCACCCACACGATGCCGCTCGAAGACATCAACAAGGGTTTCGACCTGATGCACAAGGGCGAAAGCGTCCGCGGCGTGGTCATCTACTGAACTCTTGAACGGAGGCGCGGCATGGCCGCGCCTCCGGAAACTCTCCCGCATCCAAACCGCCGAAACCGCATCAACACGCCATAGGCTATTCTTCCATGTCCGGCAGAGGAATGCCGTCCAGAGCTTTGGCAGGCCGGACAAACTGGCCCTTGGCCGGATCCCAGCTGTAGCGGGCGGTTATCCTCGAATTCGTGACCGTCGGCTCGCCCCCGTCCGAGCATTCCTCGTCGCACACCTTATGCGTTATGTCGAAACTGGCGTCGAATGCCTGCTTCCCCGGAACCACGGCAAAGCGCGGGATGGTCGTGATGTCCTCCGCTCCCGTCAGCCAGGTCATCGACAGGACGGTCTCGACCTCATGCAGCTTGCCGCCCCACAGACCGATCAGCGACGTCTGAAGGAACTCCTCGCCGGCATTGTGGTGGGAGTTCCTGACCACGGCGACCCCGAGCCCATCGCTCACCGGCAAGTAGCTTTGCTCGGAAAAGGACGTCTCTCGGTCGAGCCCGATATTCAGCGCGTCCATCAGCTTCGGCGTGCCGGTCATGTCGTAGAGCGCAAGAACGGAGACGCTCGCGACCGTACCCTCCGCGCTTCCCAGGTCGTAGAGCAGCAGCATTAGCGGCTTGCCATCGAGGGTAAGATCCATCCGCTCGACCGACCCAAACGCCACGGTCTCGATCTCCTCCGGCTCCGTATCGCCCACCAAATTGGGAAGTTTCTCGAGCTCCGTCGTATCGATCGGCGTCTTGCCGAGACCGGGCGCGAATTGCAAAGCCAGATCGGCGTAGGTCGGCGGCTTACCGGATACAACCGGATCCGAGGGATCAAGATAGCGTGTCTCTGACGCGTGAGCAGCCGGCATTGCCAGAAATGGGGGGACAAGAAGCGCCACGAAAAGGGCGGCGCGAAATAAGAGGGGAGCCATCGGCATTTTCCTGGGCGCGTTTCCTTGGCTGGGAAACTAGGAGAGACGCTGTTCGGCTCTATGACACTACGCGTTTCAAATGTTTCAGGCTTGCAAAAGCATAGAGGCCGAGCGCGGGCCCGGCGTCTCCGGTTTTGCGATTGCTTTTCTCTCGGGGTCAGCAGCCTGTAGGGCTTCGATGCGGGCATGGTCTGCCTGATCCCGCCGATGCCGCTGGTTCCTTCGTTCTAGCCGAACGGCTCGCGGAAAGGCGGCCGGCCATCGGACCTGGCATCGCGGCGTCAGACTGCGGTGGCAAGCTTCGCCGTCAGCGCGTCCTGCCTCGGTCGCCACGGTCGGATCCGCTCCAGCTCCGCGGCAAGGGTGAGAAGCAGATCTTCGCGGCCCAGGTGCGCCACGAACTGGAAGCCGAGAGGCAGACCGTCGCTTGTCCAGGCAAGCGGTAGACTGATCGCCGGCAGGCCGGCACCATTCCAGATCGACGTGAAGGGCGCGAAGGAAAAGACACGCGCCAGAAAGTCGCCGAAATCCGCCGCGTCCGTCGTCAGCTCTCCCAGCATCGGCGCGGGCCTCGCCACGGTGGGTGTCAACAGGATGTCGATGTCCCGCATTTGCGACACGGCACGCCCAGCCTCCAGATGAAGCGTAGCGGTAACCCGATTGAGCTGGTCGGCACTTGTCGCACGAGCGAGCTGCAAAGCACTCCAGACGGCCGGCTCGAAGTCGTCCCGATTCGCCTGGCGACCCAAAGCATCCTCATGAGCGGAAACCGTTGCACCGACGCTCGAGGAGAGGATCAACGTGAACGCCCGGGCATAGGCCGGACCGTCTATTTCGTAGGTAAAGGGCGAGACTATATGCCCCATATCGCCCAAAAGGCTGATAACCTCCTGTAACGCGTCCAGGTAGTCGGACGAAACCGAGACTCCGCTTGGGGGGCTTGCCATGACGCCGATGCGAAGACCGGCCGCATCCCCTCCGCGCAAGCTGCCGAGTGGCGGCAACGGCGGAGCCCGATAGGGTGCCGGCGCATCGCGGTTCCAGGTTGCTTCGAGAATTTCGGCGCAGTCACGGACACTTCGTGTCACAGCATGCGCATTGAAGAGATCGCTCCAACCCTCCCCCTCATCCAGGCCGGCAAACGTCCGGCCGCGGCTGGGCTTGAGACCGACGAGGCCGCAAGTGGCGGCCGGAATACGGGTCGATCCCCCACTGTCGGTGGCGTGCGCCGCCGGCACCATGCCACTCGCGACGGCCGCCGCAGCACCGCCACTCGATCCGCCCGACGACCGCTCGAAGCTCCACGGGTTGCGGGTTGGGCCGAAGAGACGCGGCTCGGTGGTGGCGTTGAGACCGAATTCGGGCGTGTTGGTCCGGCCCAGAATCACAAAGCCCGCCCGTCGCAACCGCCTGACCAGATCACTGTCGCGCACCGACCGATGCCCCCGCAGAAACCCTGACCCCTGGGTCAATGTACTTCCCCGCACCAAAGTGTGCAGATCCTTCACAAGATAGGGGACCCCCGCGAAGGGTGCGGTCCGATCGAGAACTTTCAGCTGTTCGTCGACCGTCTCAAACTGCGTTTCCACGACCGCATTGATGGCCGGGTTCAGGGCGGCAATCCGCTCCATGGCCGCATTGGCAACCTCCTTCGCCGAGACATCGCCTCGGCGGATGAGATGTGCCAGGCCGGTCGCGTCCTGACCGAGATAGGCACCGACGTCCATGGTCATGGCCGACCTGCCTTGATCAACGCTGCGGCCAGAACCGCCGGCATGGAGAACATGGCCTCGTGCCCGGCATCGATCTCGATGAGACGGGCGAAACCGGCCCGGTTGAAGAAGCGTGGAAAGAAATGCATCTCTCCCGGCGGGAAGACCACATCGGACCGGCAATGGATATAGCTTCTTCCGACCGGGAGTGTATCGAAACCGTTCATGGCGATCACGTCATTGACCGGCCGGTAAGGCTCGGGCGTGAGCTTATCGTAAGCGTTGCGCGCGGCTTCCTCGTCGGTCTCGCCCATGAAGCGCTCACGCCACACTGGCCAGGGCAGCGTGATGCTGTTGTCGTCGGACGCTGCCGCAAGGGCTGAAAAGGCCGCAGCACTTTCAGGCGGCAGGATCGCCGCCAATGTCTCTCCCTCCGCCGGCAGCAGCGGCGCGACGAAAACCAGACGCGAAAGCTGGTCGGCCACCAAGCCGGCGGCAGCAGCCACCACGGCCCCCCCGAGGCTGTGGCCGACGAGAATGATGTCCTTTCCACCGCTCGATCGAACCGCCTCCGCCACGCTTCCGACGTAGTCGGAAAAAGACACATCGCGGCTCACGCCCGGACCGTGGCCGGCCAGGGTGGGAGCAACGGCGGTATGTCCCGCCGCCTTGAGTTCGGCGATCACCTCCGTCCAAGCGGAGCCATCGTGCCAGGAGCCGTGAATAAGGATGAAATGAGCCATGTTCCCCTCTCGCTTTTCGGCAGGTCAGCCTGCCCAATGCTCGGGAAACACTAGAAAAACAGAGGAGCGCGGTCTTAGTGGATCGGCACGGAGATTTTTGCGTCCGTCACTTTTCGCGCTTGCTTGAGACTTCCCGGGGGGTGATGCCGAAATGGGCGCGAAAAGCCGTGGCGAAACTCGCCTGATGCCGATAGCCGACCTTGTCGGCCACCTCTGCGACCGTGCAATCGCCTTGCGCAAGCAGGTCCCACGCCGCGTCCAGCCGCCGTGCGAGATGATAATCATAGACCGAAGTGCCGTAGGCCGCCCTGAAACCTCTGGCCAGTTGGTTGCGATTGAGCCCCACCTTTCGCGCCAGCAGCCCCGCAGCAGGTGTCACGTCGAGCGAAGCATCGAGAATCTGCCGCGCCTGTTCCACCCGTTCGCGCTGGCGGCGTGCAGGCAGTACCGCCGAGTCACCAGAAACATTTCCAAGCGCGAGATCCCAGGACTGGCAGACGAGCTCATGGGCTTTGGCCGCGAGATAGAGCGCGCGGGCCCGACCAGCCAGCGAGGTACGCACCATGTCAAGGACGGTCCGGTGCATATAGGGCCGCATCGCCATGCGTTCGAAGAAGAAGTCGTCACTGCGGCCTGCCAGGAAGTCGCCGAAGGGCCCCTCCAACTCGTCCGGGTCCAACCCCAGATCCTCGACGAAGTAGTCGCGCTTGGCCGAAATCGTGACACACAGAGACCCGGCCTGCCCACGGATGAAATGTGTGCAATCGGTGCCGACTGGCTGGTGGAACAGTCGGCATTCGGCACCGAAAAGATCGAACCGCCCGCGCCCAGCGAATTCCATCGCGGCCGAAGCCTCGAGGCAGCAGTTCATGCGCAACCATCCCTCTCCACGGTATATGATCTGTCGATCGACGTTCCAATGGCACTGGCTGACAATCAGATTGAACCGCGGACTGAGCTCGACGAACTCCAGAACACCGGCACTCTCGGCGCCATCGAGAACAACGCGATCACGCGTCGATGCAACTGAGCCCGCCGTGAACAGAGCCTTCAGTTCGGCAGAATTGTTGGCAAGCGAAAGGGGGCCCGGCAGCGTCAATGCTCTCACCTCGTCGTCGAAGATACCAGATGACCCCATAATGACGCGTCGACAGGGCCAGGCAAGCCGAACACCGACACAATGTCACAAAATCTTCAATCGATCACGTCACCAAAGTCATGACCTCCACCAAAGGTGGAGGTTTGAAACGCTGCGCTTGAACCGCTAGAAGCGGTTTTGCTATGTGTTAGGGTTCAAACCCATTGATCGCGTTGATTTAGCTTAGCAAATCAGATTCAAGTTTCCAATCAACGGATTGGAGGCTTGGATGGGTCGGTTGTTTTGGCTGTCGGATCAGCAATGGGCGGTCATTGAGCCGCTGTTGCCGAGGAACAAGGGCGGCGCTCGCCGGGTCGATGATCGTCGTGTGATCTCCGGCATCATCCATGTTCTCAAGGTCGGGTGCCGGTGGTGCGATTGTCCGGCCGACTATGGCCCTTCGACCACTGTCTACAACCGCTTTAACCGCTGGTCTCGCAAACGGTTCTGGACTGACTTGGTCGAGGCGCTTGCGACGTCCGGCGCGGTCACCAAAAGCACTTCCATCGACAGCACCTACGTCAAGGCGCACCGCTCGGCCCATGGCGGCAAAGGGGGGCGAAAAATCAGGCTATCGGGGCTTCGCGGGGCGGGCAAACCACGAAAATCCACGTTCTCACGGACGTGATCGGCCGCCCGTTTGCGTTCATGCTGACAGGTGGCAATGCCGCAGATAGCCCGGTCGCGCCACACTTGCTGACTGGTCTGAAGGGCGCGAGATATCTCCTTGCAGACAAGGGATACGACGCAAACAGTCTACGAAAGCGGCTGCGCCAATCGGCAATCGTCCCAGTGATACCAGGCCGCTCAAATCGTAAGCGCCCGATCCGGTATGACGCCAAGCGCTACAAGAGCCGCCATCTCATCGAGAATGCCTTCTGCCGCCTGAAAGACTTCCGGCGCATCGCAACGCGTTACGACAAGCTTGCCAGAAACTTCCTATCTGCGGTCGCCCTGGCTACCCTCGTTGCGTTTTGGCTATGATTGAGTCTGAACCCTAGTAGCTACGGTTAAGGAGGTCGGCAAAGTCGGAAGCTTTGTCGGCCTTTTCTTGATTACGGATATAACGTCTGACGACCTGCTCGTTGTAGCCCGTCGTGGAAACGAAGTACCCTCGCGCCCAAAAGTGATAGCCTTTGTAGCGCCGCTTACGGGCATATTTGTTGGCAACGTGGATTGCGGTCTTACCCTTCAAGAAGCCGACAATGTGCGCCACCGAGAATTTCGGCGGTATCGATATCAGCATATGCACATGGTCGGGCATCAGATGCCCTTCCTCTATCCGGCAACCCTTCTGCCGAGCAAGAGTATGTAACAGCTCACCCAACTCACGCCTTACGTCCCCGTAAAGTCGTTTCGTTCGGTACTTACTCGCGAAGACAACATGGTATTTGCAGTCCCACGTCGCGTGTGATTGCGATTGTTCGTCCATAAAACCTCCGTTCTATGTCTCGGCCAATCTAACGGTCCAAGCACGGAGGTCTCTCAATCACTATGTAGAACGCGTCCAGTCCTCCACCGTAGGTGGAGGTTTATTTACTTCATAACAAAAAGGCCGGGCGTTGGCCCGGCCTCTTCGATCTTGATGTTGCTGCCGATCAAGCGGCGTCGGCGGCCTTCTCGGCTTCGACGCGAGCGTGGTCGGCGGCTCCCTTGGCCGAGACGTCGCGGTCGACAAACTCGACGACGGCGAGAGCGGCATTGTCGCCGTGGCGGAAGCCCGCCTTCATGATGCGCAGGTAGCCGCCGTGACGGTTGGCATAACGCGGCGCGATCGTGGCGATCAGCTTGCCGGCCAGCTCGGCGGAGCCGACCTGGGCAATCAGCTGCCGGCGGGCATGGAGGTCGCCGCGCTTTCCGAGCGTCACGAGGCGCTCGACGATCGGACGGATTTCCTTGGCTTTAGGCAGGGTGGTGACGATCTGCTCATGCTCGACGAGCGAGGCAGCCATGTTCTTGAACATCGCCTTGCGATGGGATGCGGTGCGGTTGAGCTTGCGGCCCGAATTGCCGTGACGCATTGCTGTACTCCTTCACATGCAGGGGACGTCCCTGCTGTTTGATAGTGTTAGTATTGGTCTTCGTATCGCTTGGCGAGTTCTTCGATGTTCTCAGGCGGCCAGGCGGGAACTTCCATGCCGAGATGGAGGCCCATGGACGCGAGAACTTCCTTGATCTCGTTGAGCGACTTGCGACCGAAGTTCGGAGTACGAAGCATTTCCGCCTCGGTCTTCTGAATGAGGTCGCCGATATAGACGATGTTGTCGTTCTTCAGGCAGTTGGCCGAACGGACCGAAAGCTCGAGTTCGTCCACCTTCTTAAGCAGCGCCGGGTTGAAAGCGAGCTCGGTGATTGCTTCCTCTTCGGCTTCCTTCTGCGGCTCGTCGAAATTGACGAAGACCGAGAGCTGGTCCTGGAGGATGCGCGCTGCGAAGGCGACGGCGTCTTCGCCGGTCACCGAACCGTCGGTCTCGATGGTCATCGTCAGCTTGTCGTAGTCGAGAACCTGGCCTTCACGGGTGTTCTCCACCTTGTAGGACACTTTCTTGACTGGCGAAAACAGGCTGTCGACCGGGATGAGACCGATCGGCGCGTCTTCCGAACGGTTGCGGTCGGCCGGAACATAGCCCTTGCCGTTGGCGACCGTGAATTCCATGCGGATCTCGGCGCCCTCGTCGAGCGTGCAGATCACATGGCCGGGATTGAGAATCTCGATGTCGCCGACCGTCTGGATATCGCCGGCCGTCACCTGGCCCGGGCCCTGCTTGCGCACGACCATGCGCTTGGAATCATCGCCATCCATCTTGATGGCGATTTCCTTGATGTTGAGCACGATGTCCGTCACATCTTCCCGAACGCCGGGGATGGAGGAGAATTCGTGCAGCACGCCATCGATCTGCACCGCCGTCACGGCAGCGCCGCGCAGCGAGGAGAGCAGAATACGACGGAGCGCATTGCCGAGGGTGAGGCCGAAGCCCCGCTCGAGCGGCTCGGCGACCAGCGTCGCCTTGGTCCGGCTCGAAGACGAGAACTCGACCTTGTTCGGCTTGATGAGTTCCTGCCAGTTCTTCTGAATCATGTGTCCTTTGCCTTCCATTCGTGCCACCATCCAATCGTGGCAATCGACGTCGAGGAGACCGGCCGGGAATGTATCCTGGACCGGCAATCGAAAATGATCAGACGCGGCGCTTCTTGCGCGGACGGCAACCGTTGTGCGGGATCGGGGTCACGTCGCGGATCGAGGTGATCATGAAGCCGGCGGCCTGCAGCGCGCGAAGCGCCGATTCACGACCCGAACCGGGACCGCAGACTTCGACTTCCAGCGACTTCATGCCGTGCTCCTGGGCCTTGCGGGCGCAGTCCTCGGCAGCAACCTGGGCGGCGAACGGGGTCGACTTGCGCGAGCCCTTGAAGTTCTTGGCACCGGCCGACGACCAGGCAATCGTGTTGCCCTGCGCATCGGTGATGGTGATCATGGTGTTGTTGAAGGTCGAGTTGACGTGAGCGACGCCCGACGAGATGTTCTTGCGTTCGCGACGGCGGACGCGTGCGGCTTCCTTGGCCATGTCTGTTCCTTTCGTTGATCTCAACACCGCCGTAATTCCAGCGGCTCCACCGGGAAAGGATGGAAAGTCCCTGCCCTGTATTTCGGCCCCCGAGCCGGAGGCCGCATGCAATCAGAGGCGACGCCCCTGAAACTGAGAAAAGAGGCCCGCGCGACGGCGCCGGCCTCTTTCCGATCCCACCTGTCGGTGAAATTACTTCTTCTTGCCTGCGATCGCCTTGGCCGGACCCTTGCGGGTGCGGGCATTGGTGTGCGTGCGCTGTCCGCGAACCGGCAGAGACCGGCGATGACGCAGGCCGCGGTAGCAGCCAAGGTCCATCAAACGCTTGATGTTCATCGAGGTCTCGCGGCGAAGGTCGCCCTCGACCTGATAGTCGCGGTCGATGGTTTCGCGGATCTGCAGCACTTCGGCATCGGTCAGCTGGTGAACGCGGCGCTCAGCCGGGATACCCACCTTGTCGATGATTTCCTGTGCGAACTTCGGACCGATCCCGTGAATGTAGGTCAGAGCGATGACGACCCGCTTCTGAGTCGGGATGTTGACGCCAGCGATACGAGCCACGCCTGTTCTCCTTCACAATCCGGTTGCCGTCTCGGCAATCGGCTTTTCTTCGTTGCGCGACCGGAAGACCGGCCACAAGTTTCAATCTCTATGTTCGCTTTTCACGTCAAAAGCGACCGTACCGGTTCCCCACCCTTCGATGGGAAAGCCGCGCCGATCGACGAGCATGTCGCGAGTTGGCGCGTGAATAGCGGAATCGCCCCGAAAATGCAACAGAGCGCCCGAAAGTTTTTTATCCGGCCTGCCCGGCGAGAATCGCCTCTATGGCTGCCGTTACTTCATCGATCGGCTTCATTCCGTCAAGCACCTTGAGCTGTCCCTGCTCCGCATAGAAGCTCGACAGCGGCGCCGTCTTCTCCCGATACTCGACGAGGCGCTTGCGGAAGGCCTCCGGATTGTCGTCCTTGCGGACTGCGCCACCGGCGGCGACCGTCTCAGCCACGCGCTTCTCGATGCGCTCCATCAGCCGATCTTCATCGACCTTGAGTTCAATGACGGCATCCAGCGCCTGATTCTTGCTGGCGAGATTGTCCGCAAGAGCCTGGGCCTGCGGCACCGTCCGCGGATAGCCGTCCAGGATGAAACCCTTCTGGCAATCCGCGTCCTGAACGCGCTCGGCGACGATCTGATTAACGATATCGTCGGACACAAGCCCACCCGCATCCATGACAGCCTTGGCGCGAAGCCCAACCTCGGTGCCGGCGGCGACCGCCGCCCGCAGCATGTCGCCGGTCGAAAGCTGCGGAATGCCATGCTTCTCGACAATCCGCTGGGCCTGGGTGCCCTTCCCCGCGCCCGGCGGCCCCAACAAGATCAAACGCATTATGTCCTCTTTCCTCCCCGAAGCTTCGACTTCTTGATCAGACCTTCATATTGGGTCGCAATCAGGTGTCCCTGGATCTGTGCTACAGTATCGAGGGTCACGCTGACAACAATCAAAAGCGACGTACCACCAAGGTAGAACGGCACACCGGTCTGGGCAATTAGGATCTCGGGCAGGATGCAGACGAGGATCAGGTAAAGCGCGCCGATCACCGTGATGCGGGTCAGAACGTAATCGATATATTCAGCGGTCCGCTCTCCCGGACGAATCCCGGGGATGAAACCGCCCTGCTTCTTGAGGTTATCGGCCGTGTCCTTCGGATTGAACACGATCGCCGTATAGAAGAAGGCAAAGAAGCCGATGAGCGCCGCGTAGAACAGCATGTAGAGCGGCTGTCCGTGGCCGAGCGAAGCGACGATGACCGTCGCCCATTCCGGCAGGTTGCTGTTGCCGGAGAAGCCGGCAACCGTCGCCGGCAACAGGAGCAGCGACGAGGCGAAGATCGCAGGTATCACGCCCGACGTGTTGAGCTTGAGCGGCAGGTGCGACGTGTCGCCCTGGAACATCTTCATGCCCACTTGCCGCTTTGGATACTGGATCAACAGTCGCCGCTGGGCGCGCTCGAAGAATACGATCGTCGCAATCGCCACGATGGCGACGACGATAACCAGCAGGATGATGCCGGTCGAGAGCGCGCCGGTGCGGCCGAGTTCGAGTGTTCCGGCCAGGGCATGCGGGAGCGCTGCGACGATGCCGGCGAAAATGATCAGCGAGATGCCGTTGCCGATGCCGCGCGAGGTGATCTGCTCGCCGAGCCACATCAGGAACATCGTGCCGCCGAGAAGCGTGACGACCGTCGAAATCCGGAAGAACCAGCCCGGATCGGACACGATCCCCTGCCCGGCTTCCATCGAGACCGCAATGCCGTAGGCTTGAAGCGCACCGAGAATCACCGTGCCGTAGCGGGTGTACTGGTTGATGATCTTGCGGCCCTGCTCGCCTTCCTTCTTCAGCGCCTCGAGCGCCGGCACGACCGACGTCATCAGCTGGACGATGATCGAGGCGGAGATATAGGGCATGATTCCGAGCGCGAAAATCGCCATGCGCCCGACGGCGCCGCCCGAGAACATGTTGAAGATGCCGAGAATTCCGCCAGACTGAGACTTGAAGGCATTGGCGAAGGCCTGGGGGTCGACGCCCGGAAGCGGAATATAGGTGCCCAGCCGGTAAACAAGGAGAGCGCCGAGGGTGAACCAGAGGCGCTTCTTGAGATCCTCAGCCTTGGCAAAGGTCGAAAAGCTCAAGTTGGAAGCGAGTTGTTCCGCTGCAGAAGCCATGAATTTCTCCGCAATACCGAGGCCGGAGGAGAAAATCCGTCATCCGGAACGGCAAGTCTGAATTGTCAAGAAACCATCAGGCGGGCAGCTTCGGAAATCAATGCCGGCCTCACCCTGGATTTCGCATCTCCGCCGCCCTGAAACCGGGACGGCCCGGCGGATGTGAGGCTCTCATATAGGAGAGAAAACGCCCGGTGTGAAGCACCGGGCGTCGAATTGTCAGTCTTATTCGGACGCCGTTTCGGCAGCAGCGGCCGCGAGCAGCTTGACGCTGCCGCCGGCCTTCTCGATCTTCTCGACGGCCGCCTTGGAGGCACCAACGGCTTCGATCGAGACCTTCGCCTTCAGTTCACCGTCGGCGAGGATGCGAATGCCATCCTTCTCGCGGCGGATGACGCCGGCAGCCTTGAGAGCCGCCGCATCGACCGTCTTCTTGCCGTCGAGCTTGTTGGCATCGATGGCGGCCTGGATACGGCCGAGAGAGACGACGACGAACTCGCCGCGGAAGATGTTGTTGAAGCCGCGCTTCGGCAGGCGACGATAGATCGGCATCTGGCCGCCCTCGAAGCCGTTGATCGCGACGCCGGAACGGGCCTTCTGACCCTTGACGCCACGGCCGCCGGTCTTGCCGGAGCCCGAGCCGATACCGCGGCCGACGCGCTTGCGGCTCTTCGAGGCGCCTTCGTTGTCCTTGATTTCATTCAGTTTCATGGTCGTGTCTCCCGCTTACTTGTCTTCGACGACACGAACCAGATGGCTGACCTTGGCGATCATGCCACGAACGGCCGGGGTGTCTTCGAGGGTGCGGACGCGATGCAGCTTGTTGAGGCCGAGGCCGATCAGGGTCTTCTCCTGACGGTCGGGGCGCCGGATCGGCGAACCGATCTGCTCAACGGTGACGGTGCTCTTCTTGTTTTCGGCTTTCTTTGCCATCATCCGTCTCCTTATTCCTCAGCAGCAGCGGAGCTGCCGGTGGCGGACGCACGACGGGCCTGGAGCGTGGCAAACTTGATGCCGCGCTGGGCCGCGATGTCCTTCGGATGGACCTGGTTCTTCAGGGCATCGAAGGTGGCGCGCACCATGTTATAGGGGTTGGACGAGCCGGTCGACTTCGCCACGACGTCGTGAACGCCGAGCGTCTCGAACACGGCGCGCATCGGACCGCCGGCGATGATACCGGTACCGGCCTGGGCCGAGCGCAGCAGGACCTTGCCGGCGCCATGGCGGCCATGCACGTCGTGATGCAGCGTACGACCGTCGCGCAGCGGCACGAAGATCAGGTCGCGCTTGGCGGCTTCCGTCGCCTTGCGGATGGCTTCCGGCACTTCACGAGCCTTGCCATGGCCGAAACCAACGCGGCCCTTCTGGTCGCCGACGACGACGAGCGCCGCGAAACCGAAACGACGGCCGCCCTTGACGACCTTCGCGACGCGATTGATGGCGACGAGCTTGTCGACAAATTCGCTGTCGCGCTCTTCGCGGCTCTGGCGGTCTTCCCGCGGAGCCCTCTTTTCCTGTGCCATTGTCCTGTTCCTTTTTCTTTTCCGGGTGCAATCGGCATATGCGTTTAGACCCCGGGCGCCCCGCGGACGGGGCGTACAGGGTCCGGTGAAATGAGGCAAAGCCTCGATGAAGGCCCGGTCTTGACCGGGCCGTCAACTCAGAAGTTCAGGCCGCCTTCGCGGGCAGCGTCGGCGAGTGCCTTGACGCGGCCGTGATAGATGAACGAACCGCGGTCGAAGACGACGTCCTTCACACCCGCCTTGGCGGCGCGCTCGGCGACGAGCTTGCCGACGGCAGCAGCAGCGGCCGTGTCGGCACCGGTCTTGAGGGCCTTCTTGAGGTCGGCATCGAGGGTCGAAGCCGCAGCAAGCGTCTTGCCGGCGGTGTCGTCGATGATCTGGGCGTAGATGTTCTTGGACGAACGATGAACGCTGAGACGCGGACGGCCGTTGGCGACCGCCTTGAGCTGACGACGGACGCGGTTGGCGCGGCGCAGCTGAGAGTCTTTTGTGCTAGCCATTTTTCCGCTTCCTTACTTCTTCTTGCCTTCCTTGCGGACAATACGCTCACCGGCGTATTTGACACCCTTGCCCTTGTAGGGCTCGGGGCCGCGATATTCGCGGATTTCCGCTGCCACCTGGCCGACCGTCTGCTTGTCGATGCCGGTGACCGTAATTTCGGTCGGCTTCGGGCAAGCGATGGTGATGCCTTCCGGCGGCTGGTACACGACGTCATGCGAGAAGCCGAGCGAAAGCTGCAGGTTCTTGCCCTGCATGGCGGCGCGGTAGCCGACGCCGTTGATTTCGAGCTTCTTCTCGTAGCCCGTGGTGACGCCCTTCACGAGATTTTCGATCATCGTGCGGGACATGCCCCACTTGGCACGAGCGTCCTTGGAGTCGTTTGCCGGGGTAACGGCAACCTTGTTGTCCTCGAGCTTGATGAGGACTTCGTCATTGACGACGAACTTGAGTTCGCCCTTGGGGCCCTTCATGGTCACGGTCTGTCCTTCGATGGACGCCGTCACGCCAGCAGGAACCTGAACGGGCTTTTTACCGATACGAGACATTTTTTTATCCTGTCTGTTCGCTATGCAAACAGCTCAGCCAGATCAGAAGATCGAGCAGAGCAGTTCGCCACCAACGTTCTGTTCGCGAGCCTGGTGATCGGCCATCACGCCCTTCGGGGTCGAAAGGATGGTGATGCCGAGGCCGTTCGCGACCTGCGGAATGGACTTGACCGAGACATAGACCCGGCGGCCCGGCTTGGAGACGCGGTCGATCTTGCGGATGACCGGGGCACCTTCGTAGTACTTCAGCTCGATGTTGAGCTCGGACTTGCCGTTCTCGAAATCGACCTTGGAATAGCCACGGATGTAGCCTTCCGCCTGCATCACGTCGAGGACGCGGGCGCGGAGGTTGGAAGCCGGAGTCGAAACGGACGACTTGCGGCGAGCGACACCGTTGCGGATGCGGGTGAGCATATCACCCAAGGGATCAGTCATGGACATCTGTTCGCCCTCCTTACCAGCTGGACTTCACAATGCCGGGGATCTGCCCGAAGTTGCCGAGCTGGCGGAGTGCCACGCGCGACATCTTGAGCTTCCGGTAGAAGGCGCGCGGACGGCCGGTCACTTCGCAGCGGTTGCGAATGCGGACCTTGGAGCCGTTGCGCGGCATTTCAGCCAGCTTGAGGGTTGCCTTGAACCGCTCTTCGATCGAGAGCTCTCGGTTCTGGATGATCGCCTTGAGCTTGGCACGCTTGCCAGCCTGCTGTGCGACCAGTTTGCGGCGGCGCTTGTTCTTTTCGACTGCGCTCGTTTTCGCCATCAGTTAGTTCCTTTTCTACGCTCGTCGTTACGGTCAGGCACGGAACGGGAAGTTGAACTCTTTCAGAAGAGCTCGCGCTTCGTCGTCCGTCGGGGCCGTCGTGCAAACGATGATGTCCATGCCCCACATCTGATCAACCTTGTCGTAGTTGATCTCAGGGAACACGATGTGCTCCTTGATGCCCATGGCAAAATTGCCACGACCGTCAAAGCTTTTCGGATTCAGGCCGCGGAAGTCGCGAACGCGCGGCAGCGCGATGTTGATCAGCCGGTCCATGAATTCGTACATGCGGGCGCCGCGCAGGGTGACCTTTGCGCCGATCGGCATGTTTTCACGGACCTTGAAGCCCGCGATGGAGTTGCGCGCCTTGGTGATGACAGGCTTCTGGCCTGCGATCGCGGCGAGATCGGCAGCGGCGACGGTCGGCTTCTTGGAGTCTCCGGTCGCTTCGCCCACGCCCATGTTGATCACGATCTTGTCGATCTTCGGGATCATCATCTCGTTGGCGTAGGAGAACTTCTCCTGCATCGCCTTGCGGATGCGCGCGGTGTATTCGGTCTTGAGCCGGGGCTCGTACTTGGTATCAGCCATCGATGGTCGCTCCCGAACGCTTGGCCACGCGGACCTTCTTGTCGCCTTCGATCTTGAAGCCGACGCGGGTCGGCTTGCCGTCCTTTGGGTCGGCGATCGCGATGTTGGAAAGATGGATCGGGGCTTCCTTGGTAATGATACCGGCTTCCTGCGAAGCCGACTGGCGCTGGTGACGCCGGACCAGGTTGATGCCGCGGACAACCGCGCGATCTTCCTTGGGCATGACCTGCAGGACTTCGCCGGAACGGCCCTTGTCCTTGCCGGTGAGAATGACGACCTTGTCGCCCTTGCGAATCTTTTGCATCTCAGTCGTTCCTCTCGATTACAACACTTCAGGAGCCAGCGAGATGATCTTCATGTGGTTCTTGGCGCGAAGTTCACGCGGAACCGGTCCGAAGATACGGGTGCCGATCGGCTCTTTCTTATTGTCGATGAGAACGGCTGCGTTGCTGTCGAAGCGGATGACGCTTCCGTCCGGCCGGCGGATGTCCTTGGCGGTGCGAACCACCACGGCCTTCATCACGTCGCCCTTCTTAACACGGCCGCGCGGGATGGCTTCCTTGATCGACACGACGATGACGTCGCCGATCGATGCGTATTTACGCTTGGAGCCGCCCAGCACCTTGATGCACATGACACGACGTGCGCCGGAATTATCGGCAACGTCGAGGTTTGTTTGCATCTGAATCATGTCAGGTCGCCTTCTTGTTATGACCGGCTGGTTGGACAGAGCGCCTTGACGCCCTGACCCCTGGTCCGGCTTGTCAGTCCAATTTTCAATGGAATGGGCGCGTCATATAGGAATCGCGCCCAAAATCAAGCCCTGCCCTGAAAAAGAGTTGACGCCCGGATGGCTCCGGGCGACCAGCTCGCGTTCGAAGGACCGTGCCAGACCTCAGCTGTGGGTGGCCACAACCTTCCAACGCTTGTCCTTGGAGATCGGCGCGCATTCCTCGATGGAAACGACGTCGCCGGTCTTTACGGAATTGTTTTCGTCGTGCGCCTTGTACTTCTTTGAACGGCGAACCGTCTTCTGAAGCAGAGGATGGGCGAAGCGACGCTCGACGCGGACCACGACGGTCTTGTCATTCTTGTCGCTGACGACGGTGCCCTGCAGGATGCGCTTCGGCATTTCTTATATCCTTCAAGCCTTGGTATCGGCCGCCTTCTGGCGGGCGATCGTCTTAATCCGGGCGATGTCCTTGCGCACTTCGTTGAAGCGAGCGGTCTTTTCCAGCTGGCCGGTCGCCTTCTGGAAGCGCAGGTTGAACTGCTCCTTCTTGAGCTTGGCGAGCTCGTCCTTCATCTGGTCTTCGCTCAGTGCGCGAACGTCGGAAGCTTTCATTGTCATCACTCCTTATTCGGCAATGCGCTGGATGAAACGCGTCTTGACCGAGAGCTTGGCGGCGCCGAGGCGCAGCGCCTCACGGGCGAGCTCTTCGCTCACGCCGTCGATCTCGAACATGATGCGGCCCGGCTTGACACGGCAAGCCCAGTATTCCACCGAGCCCTTGCCCTTGCCCATGCGGACTTCGGTCGGCTTGGCGGTGACCGGAACGTCGGGAAACACGCGGATCCAGACGCGACCGGCGCGCTTCATGTGACGGGTGATCGCGCGGCGGGCCGCTTCGATCTCGCGTGCGTTGACGCGGTTCGGTTCCTGGGCCTTCAGGCCATATTCACCGAAAGCCAGGTCAAAGCCACCCTTGGCAACGCCATGGATGCGACCCTTGAACTGCTTGCGGAACTTCGTACGCTTTGGCTGCAACATTTTCTTATATCTCCGAAGTCAGCGCCACGCGGATCACGCGTTTTCGCGGCGACGGTTCTGGTTGCCGCCCTGGTTGTCACCTTCGACCGCACGGCGCTCAGAGGCCATGGGATCATGTTCGAGGATTTCACCCTTGAAGATCCAGACCTTGATGCCGCAGACACCGAACGCCGTATGGGCTTCGGCCACACCGTAGTCGATGTCGGCACGCAGGGTATGCAGCGGAACGCGGCCTTCACGGTACCATTCGGTACGCGCGATTTCCGCACCGCCAAGACGACCGGCGCAGGTGATCTTGATGCCTTCGGCGCCAAGACGCATCGCGGACTGCACGGCACGCTTCATGGCGCGCCGGAAGGCCACACGGCGCTCGAGCTGCTGAGCGATGCCCTGCGCGACGAGCGTGGAGTCGATTTCCGGCTTGCGCACTTCGACGATGTTGAGGTGCGTCTCGGACTTCGTCATATCGGAAACCTTCTTGCGAAGCTTTTCGATATCGGCGCCCTTCTTGCCGATGATCAGGCCCGGACGGGCCGAGTGGATCGTGACGCGGCACTTCTTGTGCGGGCGCTCGATCACCACCTTGGCGATTCCGGCCTGCTTGAGTTCGGCCATCAGCGTGTTGCGGATGGCGATGTCCTCATGCAGCAGCTGGCCATATTCGGCGTTGTCGGCGAACCAGCGGCTGTCCCAGGTACGGTTGATGCCGAGGCGAAGGCCGATCGGATTGATTTTCTGACCCATTATGCGGCCTCCTTCTCAGCGACTTCCCGAACCACGATCGTCAGGTGCGAGAACGGCTTCTCGACACGCGACGCACGGCCGCGGCCGCGAGCGTGGAAACGCTTCATGACGATCGACTTGCCGACATAGGCTTCGGCGACGATCAGCGAGTCGACGTCGAGGTCGTGGTTGTTCTCGGCGTTGGCGATGGCCGATTCCAGCGTCTTCTTGACGGTGCCGGCAATGCGCTTGCGGGAGAATTCGAGCTCGGCGAGCGCGCGATCAACCTTCTTGCCGCGGATCATCGCAGCAACCAGGTTGAGCTTCTGGGGGCTCACGCGGATCGTGCGCGCGACGGCCTGCGCCTCGTTGTCCTTGAGCCGGCGTTCAGTCTTAGCCTTGCCCATGATTACTTCCTCTTCGCCTTCTTGTCCGCACCGTGACCGTAATAGGTCCGGGTCGGGGAGAATTCGCCGAACTTGTGTCCGACCATTTCTTCCGAGACCAGCACGGGGACATGCTTGTTGCCGTTGTAGACGCCGAACGTGAGACCGACGAACTGCGGCAGGATGGTGGAGCGACGGCTCCACATCTTGATCACTTCACTGCGACCGCCGGAGCGGACCTTCTCAGCCTTCTTGAGAAGATATCCGTCGACAAACGGTCCTTTCCAAACTGAACGAGCCATTCTGACTACCTCTCAATTAGCGCTGATGACGCGAGCGCATGATGAACTTGTTGGTCTGCTTGTTCGACCGGGTGCGCTTGCCCTTGGTCGGCTTGCCCCACGGCGTCACCGGGTGGCGACCGCCCGAAGTGCGGCCTTCACCACCGCCGTGCGGATGGTCGACCGGGTTCATCGCAACGCCGCGAACATGCGGACGCTTGCCCTTCCAGATCGAACGGCCGGCCTTGCCGTCGTTCGTGTTGATGTGGTCGGGGTTGGAGACGGCGCCGATCGTGGCAAGGCAGGAGCCGTGCACGAGGCGCTGTTCGCCAGAGTTCAGGCGCAGGATCGCCATGCCCTGGTCGCGGCCGACCAGCTGGACGTAGGTACCGGCGGAACGGGCCATCTGGCCGCCCTTGCCAGGCTTCATCTCGACATTGTGCACGATCGAGCCGACGGGGATGTACTGCAGCGGCATGGTGTTGCCCGGCTTCACGTCCACGCCCTTCTCGGACGAGATCACCTTGTCGCCGGCAGCAAGACGCTGCGGAGCGAGAATGTAGGACAGCTCGCCATCGTCATACTTGATCAGCGCGATGAACGCGGTCCGGTTAGGATCGTATTCCAGACGTTCGACGGTGGCTTCCACCTCGAACTTGCGACGCTTGAAGTCCACCAGACGGTAGGACTGCTTGTGACCGCCGCCCTGGTAGCGGGCGGTGACGCGGCCGAGGTTGTTGCGGCCGCCCTTCGAGGGCTTGCCTTCGGTCAGGGCCTTGACCGGCTTGCCCTTGTGCAGGCCGGAGCGGTCGACGATGACCAGCTGACGCAGGCTCGGAGTGACCGGGTTGAAAGTTTTCAATGCCATTGTTCTATCCTCAGAGACCGGTGGTCACGTCGAGAGTCTGGCCTTCGGCCAGGGTGACGACGGCCTTCTTGACGTCCTGCTGCTTGCCGATCGTGGTCTTGAAGCGCTTCACCTTGCCCTTGCGGACGAGCGTGTTGACGGCCTTGACCTTGACGCCGAACAAAGCTTCGACGGCTGCCTTGATTTCCGGCTTCGAAGCGTCCTTGGCAACGTTGAAAACAACCTGGTTGTTTTCGGAAACGAAGGTGGACTTTTCGGTGATGGCCGGGGTGCGGATCACGTCATAGTGGCGAAGATCAGTCATTTGAACCGCTCCTCCAGAGCTTCGACCGCAGCCTTGGAAAGCACGAGCTTGGAGCGGCGCAGGATGTCGTAGACGTTGATGCCCTGCACGGGCAGCACGTCGATGTTGGGGATGTTCTGGGCGGCGAGCTTGAAGTTCGCGTCCAGTTCGGCACCGCCGATGAACAGTGCGTTGGTGAGGCCGAGGCCGGCGAGCGTACCGACGAGCGCCTTGGTCTTGGCTTCTGCGGCGACCAGGCTGTCGACGATGATCACGTCTTCCGACTTCAGCTTGGCCGACAGCGCATGGCGCAGGGCGAGAGCGCGAATCTTCTTCGGCAGGTCGTGGGCGTGGCTGCGGGTCACCGGGCCATGGGCGCGACCACCGCCGCGGAACTGCGGCGCACGCGCAGAATGGTGACGGGCGCGGCCCGTACCCTTCTGCTTGTACATCTTCTTGCCGGTGCGGGCGATCTCGGACCGGGTCTTGGTCTGATGCGTGCCCTGCTGCTTCTTGGCGAGCTGATAGCGGATCATGCGGGCGATGATGTCTTCGCGCGGGTCGAGACCGAAGATCTGGTCCGAGACGGAGAGCTTGCCGGCATCCTTGCCATCAAGAGTTTTTACTGTGAGGTCCATCTTCGAGGCTCCCCTTACTTGGCTGCGCGGATGCCAGCCGGACGCGGAGCGTCGGCCGGGGTGCCCGCCTTGACGGCGTCACGGACGAGGATCCAGGAGCCCTTCGAGCCCGGGACCGCGCCGCGGACCAGGATGAGGCCGCGATCGTCATCGGTGGAAACGACTTCGAGGTTCTGGGTGGTGACGCGGGTCTGGCCCATGTGACCGGCCATCTTCTTGTTCTTGAAGACGCGGCCCGGATCCTGGCGGTTACCGGTAGAACCATGCGAGCGGTGCGAGACGGAGACGCCGTGCGTGGCGCGCAGACCGCCGAAATTGTGGCGCTTCATGGCGCCGGCAAAGCCCTTACCGATCGAGGTGCCGGTCACGTCGACCAGCTGGCCGGCGATGAAGTGGCTGGCAGCGATCTCGGTACCGACATCGAGCATGTTGTCGGCAGTCACGCGAAACTCAGCGAGCTTCGCCTTCGGCTCGACCTGGGCCAGCGCGAAAGAGCCGCGCGACGCCTTGGAGACGTTCTTGACCTTGGCCACGCCGGCACCGAGCTGGACGGCCGTGTAGCCGTTCTTCTCTTCCGTGCGCTGCGCCACGACCTGGCAGCCTTCCATGCGCAAAACCGTCACGGGAACATGCTCACCAGCATCTGTGTAGATGCGGGTCATCCCCACCTTCTGTGCAATTACACCTGAACGCATTGGTTCGTCCTCTTGAGAGTTCCTGCAGGGCAAAAAGCCCCTTCAGCCTCTTGTTTAAAGATTCCGTCAGATCTCACGATCTTCCGGTTTCCCGTTTTGGAAGCCGTTGGTCCGGTCGATGTCCGGGCCACGTACCTTCCTTGTTATTCGGCTTGCGCCGGACTCGTAAAAGCTCCTCAGAGCTTGATCTCGACGTCCACGCCCGCTGCGAGGTCGAGCTTCATCAGCGCGTCCACGGTCTGCGGGGTCGGATCGACGATGTCGAGCAAGCGCTTGTGGGTGCGCATCTCGAACTGTTCGCGGCTCTTCTTGTCCACATGCGGCGAGCGGTTGACGGTGAAGCGCTCGATGCGGGTCGGCAGCGGCACGGGACCGCGGACCTGGGCGCCGGTGCGCTTGGCCGTCGAGACGATCTCGCGCGTCGAGGCATCGAGGATCCGGTGATCAAACGCCTTGAGGCGGATGCGGATATTCTGGCCGTTCATTCGACTAGTCCTTGCTGGTCATGTCCTCGGGCGGACATCTTCCTGTTCTTGTTCTTGAAACAGAAGGGAGGGGCGCCGACGCCCCTACCCCCATGTTCGTCCGATTACTCGACGATGCTCGCCACGATGCCGGCGCCGACGGTGCGGCCGCCTTCGCGGATGGCGAAGCGCAGCTTTTCTTCCATCGCGATCGGAACGATCAGCTCGACGTCGACGGTCACGTTGTCGCCC
>JAESFG010000343.1_pt1 | contig 70081 bp, 59 predicted proteins | sample 9269371 | NCBI WGS metagenome assembly JAESFG01 (sample SAMN14506227, study PRJNA617093) | algae metagenome | isolation source: Aetokthonos hydrillicola CCALA 1050 (B3-Florida) and co-occurring... | place: USA: South Carolina | collected 2013-01-01
AAGTACAACAATAAATTTTCCTTGCCCTTTTACTAAACTTATTTCATCGATTCCTAACCTTCTCAAATTATTCAGGTTTATTGGCAACACATTTTTAGCTACATCTTCAAGCATCGAACTAACTTCTGTACGTTCGCTCATTTTTAACCGCAAGATTTAATTAATCCTTACAGGGGTTGTAATTCAGGCTGTGGAATGGATTCAGGCATTTTTAGCCCCATAGGAGCTTTTGGTCATTTTATGATTTATCCTATGCCTACGGCTTAAATAACCGCCCCTGAAAGGCTTTTAGAATGGTCACAAATTTTACATAAAAATACTGGCTTACGTAAAAATCCTCTTTTTCCTTTTACATTAAGGCTTTAATTCCCCTTTGGATCTCAAAATAAGCGAACGTACAGTAACTTCTTCATCGGTTAATCCATTATTTTCCGCGACATTACTTACATTACTACTAATAATTTGTTTAACAATATTTTCCGCGTATCGATGCGTATATCCGTTTTACTGTAGCTTCCCAGCGATCATGCTCTTGTTGAGCAAGTTGTGTGAGGTGTTGGACAAACTGTTCTTGTTCTTTAACCTCTTGTGTAAGTTCGTTAAAAGCGACTTTGGTAACTTCTGCTTGTCGTCGAGTAGATTCTTGCTGCTCGGAACGCGGTGTTAAATATTCTTTGTTAGAACGAATTTCTTCAAGAGCTGTACCCCAAGCTAAGCCAACATTGATCAACGCTGCAATTCCCGCACCGATAAAAGCTGAAACCTCGATCAGCAATTGTTTTCTTAAGTTTATTGGTAGTAAACGGATCAATCCTGGTCCAGCAAATGCTATTTCTAACAAGATAACTGCTAAACTCAGCCACACCGCGCTATCTCCAGAAAATATACGCCGCCACCAAGCAACTGGATTAGCATAACGCTCGTCATCGTAGAAACTCCGTGTGGGTTCATCACTACGAGTTGCTTTCACCCAACGAATCACCATCAACTTTGCACCCGCCGTGAGGCAAATTGCTCCTACCAATGCCAAACTAAATAGAGGCAATTTTTTAGAGTTGAGATTTGCGACATCATCGATATGTAGAGTTTGGGCAATCCCAAAGAAAAGCATGAGGGATAAACCAATTGTCAGTAGCCACTCCCAGTTATTGTCGTGGTTAAACTTTGAGGAATATTTTTCGTCATCCTTATTAGGACATTGAGCTTCCAGATCTGCGAGTTTTGCGGCTACTTCACTTTTTTGTTGGCGGAGTTTATCGAGAGCGATCGCCGCTTTGCGAGCTTCTGCTGATGCAGGAGCAACAGTAGCATACCATTGTGCTAACAGTTGAGGTTCTAAGGTATCTAGAAATATAGCTAGGGAATGGGTGTGAGGGTTATCAAACAGACTCTCCACTTCCCAATTTCCCCAACGCCAAGGTATTTGAGGACTATCAAAGAACATCAAGCGTTGCAACCAGTTGATCAGCCAATAGAAAAATTTCATTGCTCCTCCTGGGCTAAGAATAAGGAGTCAGAAGACAGAATTGAGAAGTCAGAATCACTTTAAAACATACCGGCTCGCGTATAGATGTTAGAGATCATGCACTCATTCTGGCTCCTGACTCCTGACTCCTGAATTCTTTTTGTTAAAAATCGAGTAATTGTTGCCATTCCTCTTGAGCTATACCAGCGAACCGCACACTACCACTCAAAGGTGCAACCGCTGTAGACATTGGTAAGCGGTTGGCTGGAGAAATGCCAATTATGGAAATATGGACTTTAGTGGAGCGGTTTTGAGCTAGGTTTTGACAAATTTCTCGAATAGCTGCAAGAGTTACGGAGTTGGTAGTACCTTTAGTAACTATGAATCCGTAAACATTTTGCTGTTTGTTTTGCTGAACTTCATCTTTGATGCGTTGTATAGCTTGAATCAAAGCTTCGTCTGAAGATGGTTTTGGTGTAATTTCCTCGGTTAAAGCTTCCAAATCGTGAGTTGTTACTGCGGAGTATATATTTTGCACGTTTCCACCCGAGAAAACATCAACAGATGTCCACTGGTTTTCTCTTCGGTGTGCTAACGTGTCGAGGATGTTTTGGCTAAGTTCAGTAATTTCTGGTGAACTCGTCTCTAAGGCGATATAAGTCTTTGATTTTTGGATTCCTGCGTTTTGATGATTAAGGGATTTGCCAAGAGCAATAATGGCTGCCAATCCCAATGTGATGAATAATAGCTTGTTGGTTTTCATTCAGCACCCCCTCGGGTGAAATCAATGTAAACAAAAAGCCGGGAAGTTGTGTTGTTACTTCTCCGGCTTGTAAACTTCTGGTTTATCGAAAGCCATATGTTTTGTTAGGTTGCAACTATTTTGTTTTGGTAGTGGCTGTACCAGCCATCTATCCGGGTAACTGTAATGATCAGATTTAGCTTACTTAAGTCTTTTTCTGGGAAAGTTTCCAAATGATCCAAGTTTTCAGAACTTGGTCGTATATTTGCTTGATTTCCTCCAGTTCCTCTTTTTTCAGACGGTATCTATAACTGATATGTCCACCCATTTCAATTGTAGCTTCGTGGTTTCCCTGTTTGCTACGGGTCACAAATTCCCCATGTCCAGTTTCCGACAATGTTTGAATTAACATAAGACTGATGTGCGAAAACACTGGGTGCAACAGAATTAAGTTCGATTGGTTTGGTAAAGAGTCTTGCTTGTCTTGATCTGTATCTCCAAATTTCAAATGCATCTGAACCGCATCCGCACTCGTCAAAAATTCTGGTAATCGTGAGAAGGTCATTCAGTTTCTCTCTCCGTGTAATCTGAGCCATAATGCAAAACATACTCGTAGTCACTCCTATCACATACAGATAATATACCTATAAATAATATATAAATATTTCGTTAAAAAATCAACAACATAAACTTTATTTTATCCTACTGACCAAGAAAATAAACTTTTGTGAATTAATTATACTTAACTATCTCACGTTGCTATAATTCTACGGTCCTGTTTATACTAAAAGATAAAATGACACTTTTATGGGTGGGGTATTCTGACTCCTGAATTCTGTCTCCTGACTCCTCTTTATTATGACTTCTAGTCAAACTGAGGAATAGATCACAAATACTCTGTTCTAACCTGTTTAGCCATGTTATAAGGAATTATCTCACATACTAATAAGCCATATAGAGTAAGGCTGATATGGAGAATACCGCCAATATGTCTCAGCTTCCAGAAAGTTTCATCACAGAAGTAGCAACTAGTCATGGTGTTACTCCAACAGAGCTACATACCCTAGTGATGGCTTTAAATAACCGCTCAGGTGCGGAGATAGCTTCTACGTTAGATATTTCCGAAGCAGCAGTAAGAAAAAGACTAGGAGAAAGCTACCGTAAATTTGGCATACAGGGCAGTAGTAATAAAAAACTTAATAACCTTAAGCAAATGCTATTAGCCCAATACCAAGCAAGTGCAGCAACTAGCACAACACTTCGTCACGAGGATTGGGGTGAAGCTGTTGATGTTGATGGTTTTTGGGGGAGAGTGGAGGAAATTGCCGAGTTAGAGCAGTGGATCATAGGTGATAATTCTCATCGCTGTCGGTTAGTGACGGTGTTAGGGATAGGAGGGATTGGCAAAACAGTCTTAGCAGCAAAGGTTGCTAAAAAAATACAGCCAAATTTTGATTACTTATTTTGGCGATCGCTGAATAACGCGCCTCCTCTAAACGAAATTCTCACACAGCTACTACAGTTCCTACCTAAAGATAGCGAACCTGATTTACTAGACAACGAGAACAGCAAAATACTACGTGTGATTGACCTTTTAAAAAAACATCGTTGTTTAGTCATTCTAGATAAAGTCGAAGCTGTGCTACGCAGCGGCGAAGGTAAAGATTACGAAAGAGCAGGAGAATACAGAGAAAGCTATGAAAAATACGGCTATTTCTTTAAAAAAGTAGCAGAAGCTCGGCATGACAGTTGTTTGCTGTTAACCAGCCGAGAAAAGCCTAAGCAAGTAGCATTCCTTGAGGGAAAAAATCTTCCAGTGAAGACATTACAGCTTAGAGGATTGAATTTAGAAGAAGCTAAATCAATGCTAAAAGATAAGGGATTTTCGTGTTCAGACGCTCAGTTGCACGAATTAGTAGAGCGTTACTCCGGCAACCCTTTAGCATTAAAGATGGTAGGTGGTACAGTCTACGATTTATTCAGCAATAACATTAGCGAATTTTTAAAACAAATTCACCAAGAAACCGCTGTTTATGGAGATATTCGGGCTCTTTTAGGGCAGCAATTCAATCGCCTGTCAGAGCTAGAAAAACAACTGATGTACTGGCTGGCGATCCATCGTGATTATATTTCTTTAGCAGAGCTTAAAGAGAACCTTTTAACTCCAGAATCACTCACCAGAGTATTGGAAGCTGTAGAGTCTTTGTTACGGCGTTCCCTTATTGAAAAAGAAGCAGGTTCAGGGAGATTCCGCTCATCATCTGTGGTGATGGAGTATGTCACAGAACAGTTGATAGAAAACACTTATCAAGAAATTTGCCAAAGTAACTGCTTGGGATTTGTTGATCATTATGCGCTGATGAAAGCGCGATCGCTTGATTACATCCGCAAAACACAAGAGCAATTAATTCTTGAACCAGTCAAAAAGAAGCTACTGGCTGCTTTTGGTCCAGAACTAGAATCTAAGCTGCGCAGGATGCTAGCTAGTTTACAACAGCAAACTCCATTACAAAACGGATATGCTGCTGGTAACCTCATTAATCTGCTGTGTCGACTTCAAAGTGACCAACCACAAATTGATTTAAGTGGACGTGATTTTTCCAATCTGACTATCTGGCAAGCATATCTTAAAGATGTTAAGTTGCAGGGTACTAGCTTTACAAACGCCAACCTGACCAGTTCAGTCTTTACTGAAACAATGTCAAGTCTAGTATCTGTTAAATTTAGTCCTGATGGAGAATACTTCGCTACAGGTGTAATTAGCGGAGAGGTTCGTCTGTGGAAGACTTCTGATCTCAGACAAATTCGCATTTTTGGGGGACATAGTAACTGGGTTTGGGCTATTGCTTTTAGTCCAGACAACCAGCTTTTGGTGAGTGCTAGTGCAGATTACACGATCAAAGTGTGGGATACACACACTGGAGCATGTCTTAAAACCTTAACAGATCACACAAACAAAGTTTACAGTGTTGCTTTCCACCCAAAAAGTCAACTGTTAGCAAGCGGTAGTGAAGATACAACCATTAAACTTTGGGATGTTAACACAGGCGATTGTCTAAAAACCCTAAATGGTCATACTGATTGGGTTTGGTCAGTGACTTTCAATCCTATCTTCCCAACCACGGAAGATGGAGTCTTAGCAAGTAGCAGTGCTGACGGTACGATTAAGCTTTGGGATATTAACACAGGTGAATGCTTCAAAACCTTAAGAGGTCATAACGGTCAGGTTTACTCAGTTACCTTTAGTCCAGATGGACAAATCCTGGCAAGTAGTAGCGAAGATCAAACTGTTAAACTTTGGAACATTTCTACGGAAAAATCAGTTAAAACTTTTAAGGGACATAGCAAAAAAGTTTACTCAGTACGCTTTAGTCCCGATGGCAAAACCCTAGCTAGCTGTAGTGAAGACCAGACAATTAAGTTATGGGATATTTATACAGGTAAAAGTCTGAGAACTTTACAGGGGCATAATAGCCAGGTATGGTCAATTGCTTTCACGTCCAATCCTAATGGACGAACGCTGATCAGTAGCAGTGACGACCAAACAGCAAGACTGTGGGATGTGGAAACAGGGGATTGCTTAAATGTGTTGCAAGGTTATACTCGTCATATTTATTCAGTTGCCTTTAGTCCAATAAAATCAGGAAACGAAGGGGGGATTCTTGCCAGTAGCAGTGACGACCACACCATCAGATTATGGGATGTGCGTACAGGTGAATGCCATTCGTTAACAGGACATCAAGGACGCATTCGCTCTGTCGCTTTTAGTCCAAATGGGCAAGTTCTTGCTAGCGGTAGTAGTGATAATACTATCAAACTTTGGGATATTACAGACATAAACAACGGCAAATGCATCAAAACTCTAACAGGACACACTAATTGGGTATGGACAGTAGTCTTTAGTCCAGATGGGCAGACTCTTGCAAGCAGCAGCGAAGACAGAACTGTTCGAGTGTGGGATATCCACACAGGTGAGTGCCTAAAAATTTTAGAAGGGCATAGCCATTGGGTGTGGACGGTTGCTTTTTCTCCCGACGGTCAAACTCTTGCTAGTGGTAGTGCCGATAGTACAGTTAAGCTGTGGGATATCCATACAGAGCAATGTATTCGTACTTTTACAGAGCATAGAGATTTAGTTTGGTCGGTAGCATTTAGCCCTGATGGGCGGTTGCTAGCAAGTGGTAGTGAAGACCAAACTGCTAGACTTTGGAACCTCACTACAGGTGAATGTCAAAATGTTCTTGCGGGACACACCAAGCAAGTTTATTCAGTTGCTTTTAGTCCAGATGGTCAACTACTTGCTACTGGAAGTGGAGATCAGACAGTCAAGCTATGGCAAGTCGCTACAGGTAACTGTTTAGACCCGCTTACACGTGGACATACGCAACCAATTCGCTCGGTAGCATTTAGTCCAGATGGTCGGTTACTTGCTAGCGGCGGCGAGGATGAAAACATTCAACTTTGGGATGTCAATAAGTGCAGCCGACTGCGCCTACTCAAGTCTGATCGACCTTATGAAGGTATGGAAATTACAGGCATTACCGGTTTAACAGATGCCGAAAAAGCTTCTTTGAAAGCATTGGGTGCAGTTGAAAATACTACCCAATAGCAAGTGCGCCAATACCCCCCTCCCTGTATCTTGACGCTGCATTGCAGTATCAAGAACGTTGTCCATTGAATCAATTACAACCCAAAACAACTTAATATAACGCAAAGCAATCCAATGTCATTATCTTCCCCAACCCCTGAACAAACCCCAAAATTCATCCCTCCTAATCAAGTGAAAATCGTCCTTGTCGGGGAAGTTCTAAAGTACAGAAGTTTTAATGGCGCAAATAAAGCTTTACCTGTTCTTGCTTCTAGTTTATCCAATGCTGGATTTACCAAAGTCGTACAGCTAGACTTAGAACGTTCCGATCTTTCTATAAAAGATGTCTTAGATGAAGTAGCCAATGCTCATTTGGTTGTCTTTGCAGGTTGCATGACTCCCCAATGGCAAGAAATTGACGAACACACCAAACAAGTTTTTGATTACCTAGAAAGTCAGGGTAAAACAAACGTGCCAATCTTAGTTGGAGGGTACGCGACTAAGAGTGTAGAAGATATTGCCCAAATCACTCCTTGGATAACTGCATTTTGTGATGGTGAGGGCGAAGAATCAATTATAGAAATTGCTCGTGCGGTTAGTAGAGGTACTTTTTACGAAGATATGTTCCTCTTGCCAGGGTTATGTTTTGTGGATAAAAATGGGAAATTCCACGAGACTAATTCGTTTCACCGTTCCATAGCCCCAAGAGTAAACAATTTTGACGACATTGATCAAAACTTTGGTCTTATTCATGTTCCGCAAGTTCATGATATGTCTATATTCAAATTTCATGATGGCAGACAGCTAAAAACAGCCCAACTTTTTACTCAAAGGGGATGTCCTTGGGGTTGCGGATTTTGTAACAAAAGTACCGAAAGTAATCAAGTTGTGAGATTGAGTGAAGAATCATTCCGTAGACAGCTAAGACAACTCAAGGAACGCGGATACGAAGCAGTTTATCTCGATGTCGATACTTTTACAGTTCATGAAAAGTCAGCCAGGCGAGAAGCAGAAATTTTAAAGGAAGAAGGATTTGTTTGGGGTTCAAATACGAGAATCGACAAAATTAACTATGACCAGATGCGCTATTTAGTGGCGCATAATTGTGTGTATATGTTTTTTGGTGTAGAACACACCTTGCCAGAAGTCTCGCTTGCAGTTCACAAATTTAATGGTTCGCTTCAGAGTCAAATCAAACAAGCAGAAGATTACCCGGTTAAAGTCAAGAGAGTTTTTCAAGATATGAGTAGAGCTGGGTTGCCAAGCAGCTACTTTATAATTTTGGGATTACCCAAGGCAAAACTTAACGATGAGAAAACAGCAATAGTCGGTTATGAGCCAACTACTATTGAAGACGACATGAGTGCTATTCGGTTTGGACTTCAAGAATGTGATCCGGACTTTCTAAATTTCAATATGCTGAGATTTATGCCTGGTAGTATGGCTGCTGATCTCCCTTATCATCCGAGCTATTCTTGTGTGCGCCCCTCAGCAGAAAAACCAATTACGGCGGGATACTTTTTACCACGAGCCGCAAATCACTATGGTTATCAAGTTCCCTCAAATCATGGAGTTTATCGTTTGTGTGAATCGGTAGGGAGAAATCAACCCACCACAATTGCTATGAATCCCCAAAGGGTTTACGACACTATTAGTTACACAATTGATTTGATTAACGCGAAGATTAATGCCGGGGGAAAAGCAACGACATTGTTTATTGACAGAGATTTGCTGGCTGTAGGTTTAGTTGAAAGGGACGAAAAGGGAAGATATGCGATCGCTCCTTTAAAAGATTTTGAAGGCTTGTAGTTGACCTCATATCTAACAGCCAGCGCCCCTTTCTCGAATTAGTGATCTTTATCTTTGGGTTTGAAATATGTTTTTCAGCAAAGTCATCAGGGGTTAACGCCCCGAAATTAAAGCCTCTGGACAAGCGGCAGCTGACTGCCTTGATTGAAACAGGAAATGTCAATTGATGTCTAGTAAATATGGAATACCAAGGCTCCAACGTTAAACATCAGGTGAGTCCGTAGAGGCTTCAGTCCCCGTCAAAATTCTTTTTGAGTTTTAAACCTACAATCCCATCGTTTCAAATGAGCGAACATACACCAAGAAAGGAGCTTATAGATGGTATACCGATTCCAAATACTTGATCCGATAGGCCAACCTGTTCCAGGAGCTAGAGTTCGTATTGAATCTCTGTTTGATGTCTCTGATGGAGAAGGACAATGTCTGTTTTTAATTGAGGATAGCATGATCGGCAGACCTATAACCATCATAGTAGTAGCTCAAGGATATACACCGTATAGACGCAATACAGTTTTTTCTTCTAGAAACGGAGTTGAATCTGTGCAACTTGGAAACGCGTTAGAGAACCCTAGCGAACCACCAATAGCCATCAAGGTTGCTAAGATCGGGGCGATAGCGACAGTTACAGCAGCATTGATAACTGGCTTGGTAATGCAGTTTTCTAACAAGTTCACAACACAGCATGGTAATCGATTACCTAGTAAACCTCCTATTGAAATTACTAAGTAGTTTCTACTTGGATGTCTGAATTACGCTACAGATAAATCCGGGGAGTTCCAACTCACTACAAGAGTTTCTTTTACTCTTACAGGTTGCGACTCCTCAAAAGCTACCCGATTACGCAAGATCTTCTAATTCCCAATATTTTTATAATCTTGTTGGGTTTTACTCTGTGAGTCGATATAGAGGAATTCACCCACAACTGTTGTAATAGATACTTAGAAAGTTTCCCAGACTATTCGTTAGCAATGGAATTGATTCACGCCAAGATTGATGCTGGTGGGAAACCCACGACATTGTTTATTCAGAGAGATTTGCTGGCTGTAGGTTTAGTTAAAAGGGACGAAAAGGGAAGATATGCGATCGCTCCTTTAAAATATTTTGAAGGTTTGTAGATAATTTTATAATTGCTGTTTTAAGACTGCTTTAAGTTCTTTCTGCTGTTGAGCAGTTCCAGCCAGCAGAATACTGATTTTACCTACCAACACAGTACCCCAGTTAACAACTATGACCCCTATATTTGATTGGCAATTGAATTCAATCCCTTTCAGATCAAGGTTTTTCAACGAGCGATGTTGTGTCTTAAAAGTTTCGCAACTCCAACTGGGTATATTGAGCTTTTTAGCAATGAGTGTGGGATATGAGGCACCATTAAAACGTGGATTGCACTCAATTGGCACATAAGATGTGTGTGTTGGGTGTTCCACAACAGCAACATCAAAGGCGAATACCTCTTTCATTCCACGTTGAGCCATCCACTGTGCTAGTGGTTCAACACTGTCCCATGGTTGATGCTCACTAGGATAGCTATTACCAACATGAGCATAACCATCAAGTATTTGATTTGTCACAGCCAGGCGTTGAAGCTGTGAAGCCTCTATGGAGTATTGCACATTTAAAAATGAAGAAGCTGCTATTTCCTCTTGGATTTGTAAAGGTACTTCCTCCCCGAAGCTTTCCAGAATTAATGAGAGTTCTTGAAGATTTGAACATCGTCTAATCCCAGCACCATCTACAGAAATTGCTGGTTTGAAATAACATGGGTAAGGAAACTCTCGCAAATCTGTAATAGCTGCTTTGTTATCAAAACAAAAGGTTTTTGGTACCAAAAGCCTAAGCTCTTGTGCAATCTGTATAAAGTTATTCTTACAGTTGATCAACTTAACAATATTCCACCTTTGAGAATCAGTCTTTTTAAACCAATCTTCATCACAATCAGCACTAACTGTACCTTGACCAAAGAAGAAAAGAGAAACATCGTGGTTAGGATAGTCTTCTAGGACTCTTAACGACACATCCCAAATAACATTTTTGCTATGGCTGAGTCCTACTCTTTCATAATGTTCAATAATATTATTCCATTCAGATTTTAGCTCTGGATGTAGCTGAATAATATCTTCTGGTTGAGTCGCGCCTAGTACCCTCCCAGAATAAAGATGGTTACCCACCACAGTTTGATGAGTACAGACCATAATATCATGGTTGAAAATTGTATAGTGCACCACTTTTTTATTTCTCAATTATTAGGTTACAAGATTTAACGAGAAACCCTTGATCCCAGCAAATTCCTGACTGATAACATAAGAAATTGATTCTACCACAAAGCCCTAGGAAGCTAAATCTGTATCAATCCTACCTTGTGTTCAATTATCGTTATCTTCTATAGATTCCCTCAAAAGTAGAGAATGTGGATTTTAGCTATAATTGTATAGCATTTTTACTAGAAAATAATCTGAGTTAAGAAAAACGCTAAGGCTGCACTGCCTAATGGAACTGTCAAATTGTCAACACCTAAAAACGAAAAAGTCTCTAAGGCAGTAGCGACTAATGCCACTATTAACGATATCACCCAAGTTTGCCAAGTGTTACCTTGAACACTCAGTAAAATGAAAAGACTGACGATATAGCTAGTTATCGCCATTGCTAGGGAACCCTCCCAGCTTTTTTGCTTACCGAAGAGTTTATACTTGTGCTTCCCAAAGCGTTGTCCAATCAGTGCAGCAAGTCCATCTCCCCACGCCATAACCAAAATTCCTAGTGCTGCATAGTGGGGTTGTTGCAAGAACCAGAAGCACGCAACTAAAACACCGACACTAACAGAATAAAAGAATGTTCCGAAACTTTTGCGTCCTACACTATTAATTGCAGGAAGAATGGGAAATCGATAAGACAATAAAGTAACAGCACTCGCTAAAATCGAAGCTGTGATACCTACGCTTGCAGGAATATCCAACCACCAAGCAAGTAGAATGACATTACCAGTTCCAATGTGGACTATTTTGCGTACAACTTCTGGATCGTTGTCTTTAGTCAGGTACTTGACTACCGACGCTATCACAAGGATCAGCGATAGCCAAATTGTAACGCCTGCAATTTGCAGCCACAATAGGGGAAAGGACTCTAAATCGGGGAATGAACTCAGCAAAGATGCAAATTTATGGAAAATTTTGGGTTCTGTTACTACTTTAATAGATTTGGGCTATAACAATGAAACTATTATTGATTGGATTGATTAAGCTATATCGAATCTTTATTTCGCCACTGTTGTTACCTAGTTGTCGTTTTCAGCCAACTTGTTCAGCGTATGCCATCCAAGCAATTGAACGCTTCGGAGTGTGGCGGGGTAGTTGGTTGGCAACTCGACGTATCCTGCGCTGTCATCCATTTCACCCCGGTGGTTACGATCCTGTCCCAGAAGTGGGGGAGCAGGGAAGCGGAGGAGCGGAGGAGCAGAGGAGCAGAGGAGCAGGGGGAGCAGGGGGAGAGAAAAACTTATAGCTTGATATGCTTGTAAATCCCAATGCCCCATGCCCAATGCCCAATGCCCAATGCCCAATGCCCAATGCCCAATGCCCCATGCCCCATGCCCCATGCCCCTATGAAACCTCATTATCAAGTGCCAATTGTCGAGTGTGGTGAACCGTTGGTTAACATTCCTTTAGAATTGTTTGCGGTGGAGTCTCCCCATCCTTATGAAAAGTTAGGCGCGCCTTACGGTGAACACTCTCCTTATTTTTTGAGACAAGGTGTTGTTGAAGGCTTAATACAAGCGCAAAATTACCTACAAATACTCCGTCCTGGCTGGCTTATTCAAATTTTTGATGCTTATCGTCCTGTTGCTGTACAGCGGTTTATGGTTGATTACACTTTTAATCAAGCTGTGGCGATCGCGGGACTTAACGAAGCGGATTTATCAGAAACTCAACGTCAAGCTATTTGGGAGGAGGTTTATAAAATGTGGGCTGAACCGAGCCTAGATCCTAAAACTCCACCCCCTCATAGTACGGGTGCTGCGGTAGATATAACGTTAGTTGACGATACAGGAGAAGTCGTAAATATGGGTTCGCCGATTGATGAACTTTCAGAGCGATCGCACCCCGACTACTTTGCTGATCACTCTGACACAAAGTCACGAGAATATCATGCTAATCGTCAACTATTATACACCGTTACGGAAAAAGCTCAATTTCAACGCCACCCCAGAGAGTGGTGGCATTTTTGTTTAGGCGATCAAATGTGGGCTTGGCTGAATAATGAAGCCAAGCCTGATTGTCATTTCGTAGCACGTTACGGACGCGTAGAGTAAATTCGGCTATCCTAAGTTTACGCATCTTGAGGATTTAGCTGAATTAACTCTTCTGTGGTGTATGTTCCTACAGGACTCCAAACAATATAAGGAATCAACAACAGTGCTGCCAATCTAGAAATCGGTAAAACAAAGATTGTCAACACTACACCCAAAACAACACCAATAGCTCCAACAATTTCTCCAACTTTGAGACTACGCCACCTTAGCATTAGTGGGATATAGGAAACGGTGATAATTTCCAGCAGGAGGTAAGAAGCCATTAACACTATGGTGATTAAACCTCCTGGTTGCTTTTCCCAGACGACATAAGCAGAAGCAGCACCGCATATAAGAATAAAAGTCCAAATAAACGGTATCAGAGGTTCAAAAACTAACCATCGGGGACGAGTTAACCGTGCAAACCATTTGACATCGCGTGGTGTGATGAAGAAACTACCAATTGCTACTATGAAAGTTACAAGCGCAATTACCATCCAAGATTCAATCATGCCTCTTACCCTTTTATCTGTATTTTGTCAAGATACACAGCAATTCTGGCAATTTTAGGCATGAGGTTAATCAGCCAGAAGTTGGAAAACTATCTTAGAGAAGAATTCAGGAGTCAGCATGAATTCTCTCCTGAATTCTGTTTAATAATTCCGTAATCGCCTGTTTGCAAGCGGTAGTAATAACTATGCCTTAAAAACTGAACCTTTTTGAAAGTTCATGCTGGTCACTATTACAACGACATACTACCCAGCAACAGATCTAGGGTATCTGCTGCATAAACATCCGGATCGATGCCAGTCTTTTCCCCTTTCTTTTGGAACTGCACACGTATTCTACCCAGAAGTTAGTGAGCAGCGATGCACAGCGGCGTTACTATTGGATGTTGATCCAGTAAGATTAGTGCGCGGACGTAGTGTAACGCTAGAACAATATGTAAACGATCGCCCTTACGTCGCATCTTCTTTTTTAAGTGTTGCGATCGCTCAAGTATTCAGCACAGCCTTAGCTGGGCGTTGCAAAGATCGACCAGAACTAGCACAAACCCCTATACCTTTGTCAGCGTACTTTAGTGTTTTACCATGTCGCGGTGGAGAACGGTTCTTGCGACAACTATTTGAACCGTTAGGATACACTGTAACAGCCCAAAGACATTCTTTAGATGAGCAATTTCCTGATTGGGGCCCAAGCCAATATTACACCGTCCAATTGCACAATACCATACTCCTTGCTGACTTACTCAGTCATCTCTACGTACTTATCTCGGTCTTAGATGACGATAAACACTACTGGGTAGGTGATGAAGAAGTAGAGAAACTGCTGCGTCATGGAGAGGGTTGGTTATCTAAGCATCCAGCACGAGAACAAATTGCCAACCGTTACCTAAAGCGACAGCGCCACCTAACACGTACTGCGCTAAAGCAGTTATTAGAGGAAGATCAACTCGATCCCGAGACTGCAGAAGAAACCCATCCACAAGAAGAAGCGGCGGTGGAAAAACTCATTAGCTTAAATCAACAACGGTTGAATGCTGTGGTAACCGCTTTAAAGCAAATTGGTGCAAGGCGGGTGATTGATTTAGGTTGTGGACAGGGAAATTTGTTACTAACACTGCTTAAAGATAACTTTTTTACGGAGATAACAGGAGTTGATGTCTCCTATAGTGCGTTAGAAGTGGCACAAGAACGATTAGAACGCCTACGCTTATCTCCTGAACAGTACCAACGCATACAACTAATACAAGGCGCACTCACGTACCAAGACAAACGTCTTAAAGGATACGATGCTGCTACAATCATCGAAGTGATTGAGCATCTCGATCAATCACGTTTAGCTAGTTTTGAGCGGGTGGTTTTCCAGTTTACCCAACCGAAAACAGTGATCGTCACAACACCTAACATAGAGTACAATGTTAAATTTGAGAACTTACCCACAGGAAAACTGCGGCATAAAGACCATCGCTTTGAATGGACGCGACTAGAGTTTCAAAACTGGGCAAATCGAGTTGCAGAACGCTTCAACTACACAGTGAAAATTCAACCAATAGGAGAGGACGATCTAGAAGTTGGCTCACCTACGCAGATGGGGGTATTTCAGAGGGAGTAGCCCCGTTGGGGAAGTCAAAAGGAGCCAGTGCGTTGGACGGGTTCCCCGGCTTGAAGCACCTGGCGTTCAAAAGTCAAAAGTCAAAAATCGGGGAGCAGGGATTTTTACAAGTAACACTTACTCCCCAGTCCCCAATCCCCAATGCCCATTGTTTTGTAACTCCTGAAATCAACAAATCGCTATGAAACTAACTATTCCGGAACTTTCTTTGGTAGTGTTAATCGGTGCATCCGGTTCTGGGAAATCGACTTTTGCTAGCAAACATTTTCAGCCTTTTGAGATCCTTTCTTCAGACTTTTGTCGTGGGTTGGTGTCTGATGATGAAAATAACCAATCTGCTTCCAATGATGCTTTTGAGGTTCTACACTTCATTGCTGCTAAACGACTAGCCACAGGAAAACTGACGGTAATAGATGCTACCAACGTCCAGCAAGAAGATCGCAGACAATTAGTCGCGATCGCACGTCAGTATCATTGCTTTCCTGTGGCTATTGTCCTTAATTTGCCAGAACAACTGTGCCAAGAACGTAACCAACAACGTTCTAATCGTCAATTTGGTTCTCATGTGGTACGGCGTCACACTCAGTTTCTGAGGCGTTCTTTGCGAAATCTAGAACGTGAAGGCTTCCGCTACGTTTACACCCTCAACTCTTTAGAAGAGGTAGAAGCTGTTGAAATTGAACGTCAACCTCTTTGGAACAACCTTAAACACGAACACGGTCCATTTGATATTATTGGCGATATCCACGGTTGTTGCGACGAACTGGAAACACTACTACAAAAGTTAGACTACCAAATCTCCCGCTCATTTCCCACTCCCACATACCACCACCCACAGGGACGTAAAGCGGTTTTTTTAGGTGATTTGGTAGATCGAGGTCCCCGTATATTAGATACTGTTAACTTAGTACGAAACATGGTTGCAGCAGGTACAGCTATCTGTGTTCCTGGTAACCACGAAAACAAGCTTTTGCGGAAACTACGTGGCAAAAATGTTAAGGTAAACCATGGTCTAGCCCAAACTTTGGGGGAGATTGATGGTTTACCGGATGCAATACGGGAATCTTATACCAAACAACTTAAAGACTTTCTGGATTGTCTCGTCAGTCACTACGTTCTAGATGAAGGACGGCTAGTGGTTGCTCATGCAGGATTAAGGCAAGAGATGCAGGGACGAGGATCTGCTGCTGTGAGGGAGTTTGCGTTATATGGTGAAACGACTGGTGAGATTGATGAGTTTGGCTTACCTATTCGCTATAATTGGGCAGCAGAGTATCGCGGCAAAGCAATGGTTGTCTACGGGCACACTCCTGTTGTGGATGCTGAATGGCTCAATAATACTATTGATATTGACACTGGCTGTGTCTTTGGGGGAAAACTCACTGCTTTGCGTTATCCAGAAAAGGAACTGGTGAGTGTTCCGGCGGCTCGTGTTTACTGCGAACCCGTTCGACCAATTCAGGGAATGAAAAACCCCCTGACAGCGCAACAGGAACTTGATGATGTACTTAATATTGAAGATGTACTTGGCAAGCGCATCATTAATACCCGCCTCATGCCTAGTGTGACAATTCCAGCGGAAAATGCGATCGCAGCTTTGGAAGTCATGAGTCGTTTTGCTGCTAACCCTAAATGGCTGATCTATTTACCTCCTACGATGTCCCCAGTAAAAACATCCCAAGAAACAGGATTTCTGGAACATCCTCAGCAAGCTTTCGCCTACTATTATAATCATGGAGTGACTAAGCTTATATGCGAAGAAAAGCATATGGGTTCACGGGCAGTGGTTATTGTTTGTAGAGATTTAGAAGCTGCCCAAAGATGCTTTGGTGTGGGGGAACAAGAGGGTATTGGTATCTGCTACACTCGTACCGGAAGGCGATTTTTTGATCCTACATTAGAGGTAGAATTTTTAAACCGGGTAAATGCTGCTCTTTCCGATAGTGGCTTTTGGCAAAGATTTAATACTGACTGGGTTTGTTTAGATTGCGAACTTATGCCTTGGTCAGCAAAAGCTCAGGGTTTGTTGCGTCAACAGTATGCAGCTGTCGGCGTAGCGTCACGCCTTGGTTTGACTGATGCTGTTAGTTTACTAAAGCAAGCAAGCGATCGCAACATTGAAGTCAGCACTCTACTCAATCACTACCAACAACGTGCAAAGATGGCAACTCAGTACATTAGTGCCTATCGTCGCTACTGTTGGTCTGTTAATAATCTTTCTGACTTTAAGCTCGCTCCTTTCCATATACTGGCAACTGAGGGATCTGTCCATACTGATAAAGACCATTGCTGGCATATGGAACAAGCTGCAAAAATAGCCCAGTATGACCCTGAATTATTTCTGAACACTACTTACAAGGTTATAGATTTGACAGATTTACACTCTCAAGCAGACGGGGTTCGCTGGTGGGAAGAACTTACTGAAGCTGGGGGTGAAGGTATGGTCACTAAGCCTATACAATTCATTGTTAAAGGCAGTCACGGCAACATACAACCTGCTATTAAATGCCGTGGACAGGAATATTTGCGGATTATTTATGGTCCTGAATACTCAACACCAGAAAATCTCGAACGTTTGCGCCAACGTGGACTGACGTTGAAGCGATCGCTCGCTATGCGTGAGTTTGCTTTAGGTATTGAAGCATTAGAGCGATTTGTTAATCATGCTCCCCTGCGTCGAGTTCATGAATGCGTTTTCGGGATTTTGGCTCTCGAGAGTGAACCTATAGACCCGCGACTGTGATGAATTGCTGCTTGTTAATTGGGTATAATCACGCGGATCTAAATGAGACAAAAAAATAAAAATTTCCTTTCCACTATTATCTAATACCCTCCGATGCAGCGCGATCGCCTCTATCAATCGAGAGGATATCATCAAAATTAGATAACCACTGGACTCATTTTATATTCTCCTAGTGGAAGTGGAGATTGCCAAGGTGATATCATTGCAACTGATCAAAATTTTTTTTATTATTGATTACAATCTATTAATTTTTATTAAATTATACTTCTTTCTCTGGACAGAGAAGAAAAAATATCCGCCTAACCTTTAACGACCGAGGAGATTGCTATGACTGATTTGGCACAGGAAAAATGTGGTGTATGTAACAACGATACACCGCAAGTTACAGAGGTAGAAATTAAAGAACTTAAGCCCCAAATTCCAGACTGGGAAATCTTAAATATAGATGGAGAGCCTCGTCTGGAAAGGACTTACAATTTTAAGGACTTTAAAACGGCATTAGCGTTTACGAACAGCGTTGGTGAGATTGCAGAGGAGGCAGGACATCATCCAGCATTGCTAACAGAATGGGGCAAAGTAAAGGTGAGTTGGTGGACTCACTCCATTCATGGGCTACATCGCAATGATTTTATTATGGCTGCAAAAACTGATAAAGTAGCCACTCAATCTTTTAACGTTTAGCGAGTTTGTGTTATGATACCTTGCTGAATATAAATTGGGCGGACCAATTGCCTTAAAACAGGCAATTGTCTGATAAAAATTAATGACCCTAACATACAAACGATTCCATCAATAATTAAGGTATTAGGCGCGGTGATATGGGTTGCTAACGCGCCTCCTAATAAATTACCAATGGGTATCGTACCTAAAAATGACATTGTATATAAGCTCATCACCCGTCCACGCTTATCCTCTTCGACAATCGTCTGCAAAACTGTATTGCCAGCAGCAACTTGTATAATTGTGCCAAAGCCGACAAATAACATTGTGAATAAAGACAATGGCAAAGAGCGAGATAAAGCAAAACCTATAAGTCCAAGTCCTAGAATACCAGGTCCTAGTGCTATTAGTTTACCAAGCCCTACCACTGTTTTGCGTGTCGCTAAATATATCCCACCGGTTAATGCGCCAACTCCTGACGCTCCCATTAAAAATCCTAGGGTATCTGCACTACCTTGCAGAATTTTTTCTGCAAAAATTGGTACTAAAACCGTGTATTGCATGCCGAAAAAGCTTACTAAGGCTGAGAGTAATAGTATTGAACGAATTGGTGCAAAACCAAAAGCATACTGAAATCCTTCTTTTATGCTTTCCAAGGGATTAGCGTGAGTAAATCTGTTTTCTCTTGGCTTGATTTTCATCGCTTGTAAAGCGATAATGACAGCGATGTATGAAAGGCCATCAATTAAAAAACAATATCCTGGACCAACTATAGCAATTAACAATCCACCAATCGCTGGACCAATTAATCGCGCACCATTAAACATTGTAGAGTTGACGGCGATCGCATTAGCTAAATCTTCTCGCTGTTCTACTAACTCTGGGACAAATGCTTGTCGTGCTGGAGCATCAAAGGCATTAATAAATCCCTGAAACAAGCTTAAGACAATGATATGCCAAATATGAATGACCCCTGTTAGTGCTAAGACTGCTAGCGCTAATGACTGAATCATTGCTAGTATCTGCGTACCAATTAAAGTACGCTGGCGAGAAAACCGATCCACAAATATCCCACCAAAAGGAGCCAGAAAAAAGCTAGGAATTTGACTAGTAAATCCTACAAGCCCTAGCAAGACTGGAGAATCGGTTAAGCGATAAACTAACCAAATGGTAGCAAGCTGCGTCATCCAACTCCCAATTAACGAGATCCCTTGTCCCGCAAAAAACAGACGGTAGTTTCTTGATCTAAAAGCTGGTAGCTGCAACTGTTTTAGTAGATTCATGCAAGGCTTGTTTTATACCAATATGCTTCTATGGATATCATTTAAGCTCATCTCTCACCCCTCTCTATAGGTGGAAACGAATTTTACAAGCCAGGAGAGATTCCCTATTGTAATTAAGTTTTTTACGAGAGGTTCTCGATCGCCTGTTTCAAAGTTCTGCAAAATTGCTCACGATCAGCATAAGGAATACCATGCATAGCTTCTTCACGAAGCTCAACAGCAATTGGTGGTAAGACTTTTTCTAGTTCCTTACCAGCATCAGTTAACCAAATACGCCAAATACGGCGATCGCGTCTATCCCTCTCTCGACGAATTAAGTCTCGTTCTTCCATTCGATCAAGCACACCAGTTAAAGTCCCTCCTACCTGTTGGAGTTTTTCCCCAATAGAAGATGTCGGTAACCCATCTTCTTCCCATAAACAACATAAAACCACCCAATGAAAAGGTGTCAATCCAAGCGGTTCCAAACGCTCAGTAAATCTCCGAGCCAGTAGTTGCGATAACAGTTTGACTCGATAGCCAACACCATATGGTGCTCGCACTGGCTCCCAAGACTCCAAATCTTGAGAATTCTCAGATAAGTTAATCATTCTATTAATTAGTTAGTATACGTAATATTAGAATAGCACTAACTCAACTTAAAAGGAATTCCTTATTTTGTAAGATGCAACCCAAAGTGAATAAGATATAAAATTTTGAGAAAAATGATCTTAAGAAAAAGTTTATGCTGCTCAGACCAAATGAACGTACTAAGCTGGATGATACAGCAGATAAGTTATTTTACGAATATCCTCGGTTTGTTACGCACGTAGATGAAGGTTTTATTCAAAAGCTGACAGAATTGTATCGCGAGCGCCTAAAACCGCAGACCCGTATTTTTGATATGATGAGCAGTTGGGTGTCGCATTTGCCAGAAGAAATGGAGTTTGCGCATGTTGAGGGACACGGACTCAACGAGCTTGAACTGGCGCGGAATCCTCGATTAAATCATTACTTTGTACAAGATCTCAACGAAAAACCGCAGTTTCCTCTAAAGGATCAGGATTTTGATGCTGTTTTTAACTGCGTTTCAATACAGTACTTGCAATACCCAGAGGCGATATTTTCTGAAATTCACCGCATACTTAAACCAGGTGGTATAGCAATTATCAGCTTTTCTAACCGCATGTTTTTTCAAAAGGCGATTCAAGCATGGCGAGAGGGAACAGAAACGAGTAGAGTTGAGTTAGTCAAAAGTTACTTCACTTCTGTGCCAGGATTTACCGAACCACAAGTGATAACCCTTAAGCCAACAGTTCCTAATTTCCTTCAATGGTTAGGTGCAGCAGGTGGAGATCCGTTCTATGCTGTAATAGCCAACCGCAGTTAGGGAAAGAGGGTGTAGGGGATAGGGTGTAGGGTGTAGGGAAAATAATAAAGCCACCCAAAATTTCACTGGGCTTTAAACCTTACTTCGAGCCTAATCTATGAACGTACACCCCACACCCCATTTTTGTCAAGCAAAAGGAGGAGCCAAACATGATTTTTCCGCGTGTCCGAAGAATATTAACAGTATTGTTGTTATGTGGGTTACTGTTCACTACAGCCTGTACCCCTAAGACACCAGGACGTTTTGACCAAGCACAGCAACAAAGCAGTCAACAAAAAAGTGGTCAAGCAATAGCTAAAGACTCGACTCAAGGTGCTGAATTTAACAAGTTCTTCCCCAAACCTCAAGACGGGTATGAGCGCGTTTATACTCAGGAGAAAAAAGGTTTCTCAGAAGCGAAATTGAAAAAAGCAGGTAAAGAAGTTGCTGTCATTTCAATTTCGGATACACAAGGCGTGAAAGGTACAGCCAACCCCGCAGGTAAATTTAAAACCAGCACAAAGACAATAGGCGGATTTCCATCTGTTAGCCAAGGTAGTAATGGTACCGCTATTTTAGTTGGTAGTCGCTACCAAGTGAAAGTCCAATCCCGCGATCCGTCGTTCACGGAAAGCGATCGCGAAGCGTGGCTTGAGAAATTTAACCTTGACGGCTTGTCTCGTCTGAAATAACAACTAAATTAACACAAAGAACTCAGGAGTCAGGAGCCAGAATTCAGCTTAGGAATTCTGTGCGACAGATGGGGAAAGATGTTGAAAACCCCACTATCTATACGTTTGTCTACAATTGGTGGGACTGAATCCCCATACTCTTGATTCTGACTCCTGAATTCTGACTTCTGAATTCTTTTTCAATAAGGAGATTATCGTGGCTAAACCGATTCAAGATTTAGTTGATCAATTACCAACTAGTAACCTGACTGTTTCTGCGTTGCGATCGCTAGATTTTTTCGCTCCTGGTGAGTGGCAAAACGTCGTTGGCTTTGTGAATACAATTAAAACTGTCACTGGCGAAACTGACGAAGATCTAATTCAGCAAATTGGCGAACGAGCAATTTACTTGTACAATGATCGTTCTCAAGGATATCAAACAGCAATGTGGCTGTATCAAACGGTTGATAGTACAGATAAAGCACTTGGCGCAGCAGTTTTGGCTAACAAAGTCGGTGAAAAAATCCCCCTTCTGGGTTTTTTAAACAGCATCACTCCCAAAGCTGAAAAAGCACAAACTATCGATTTGTGTCTAAAATTAGTCGCTGAGTTAGTAGCCTTTTGCCAAATTAACGGGATTCCTGGAGACAGCATTGGGGATTTTGTCGCGTCTTTAGGTGAATACAGCGGTGAGTCATTTATCCGCATGGCGGCTTTGGTTTGCTTTGATGGTTTAATACCTTTAGGTGCAGGCTTTGCTGACAGAGCCTTATCTTGGATTAGTCAGACAAGTCCACAGGAATTAGAACAAAACTCGACTTTCCAAAGTATTAGAGACACAATTCCTGGTCAAGATTCCGGTAGCAAATTAAACTTTATTGGAGAAAGCTTCAACTCAGTGACAGGTTGGATGGGTAACTTAGTTGGTGCAAATGATTTAACTCCCGAAAAAGTCGCCCACAACTTGCAAGGTTTTATTGATTTTAGCGGTGACAAGTTGGACTACTTAGCAGCGTTCCTAGATGTTTCTACAAATTACTACGAACATACAGGTACGCAAACCTTAGCACGTCGCTTGATTGAACGAGCTTCGGCTGAGATTTAGAACCCAATGTTAACGGTGCGTTACGAGTAGCGCTAACGCACCCTACGTATTCCCTATTACCTTTTTAAGGTAATAAAGATAATTGTTCATTGGGTGGTTTAAACCCTAAATGTTTGTATGCAGCGGGTGTTGCAAGCCTACCACGGCTAGTACGCTGCAAATAACCAATTTGCATGAGATAAGGTTCGTAGACTTCTTCAATTGTTTGTGTGTCTTCACCCGATGCTGCTGCTATTGTTTCTAACCCAACTGGACCACCATTAAATTGTTCAATTATTACACTGAGCATTCGGCGATCTGTCCAATCTAAACCGCACGGATCTACTTGAAATAGTTGCAGTGCTTCTGCTGCTATGCTTTCGTTAATTTCCCCTAATGATTTGACTTGCGAGTAATCACGTACACGCTTGAGTAGCCTATTTGCAATTCGTGGGGTTCCACGCGATCTCCGTGCAATTTCTTTAGCACCATCCTCACGAATGGGTGTTTGGAGTAGTTGGGCTGTGCGTAGTACTATTTTGCTTAGTTCGTCTACTTCATAGAATCTCAATTTTTGAACCAAGCCAAAGCGATCGCGCAGTGGGGAAGTCAGCGCGCCTACACGGGTTGTTGCTCCTACTAAGGTAAACTTTGACAGTGGTATGCTCCGAGTTCGAGCGCTGGAACCTTTACCAACAGTGATATCTAAGCGATAATCCTCCATTGCTGGGTACAAAATTTCTTCAGTCATGCGTGAGAGGCGATGAATTTCATCAATGAATAGAACATCACCAGGCTTGAGGTTAACCAGGAGTCCCACAATATCTCTAGGACGTTCTAGAGCTGGGGCGCTGGTAATTTTGCAGTTAACCCCCATTTCAGATGCTAGAATCATAGCCATTGTGGTCTTACCTAGTCCAGGAGGACCATAAAGTAACAGGTGATCGAGTACCTCACCCCTAGACTTAGCAGCAGCAATGGCAATTTCTAAAACGTCTTTTAAATCTTTTTGTCCGATATAATCAGCAAACCGCTGGGGTCTAATACTTTCTTCCTGCTTAGTTTGTTCATCTAGAGCAGCTTCAGGTTGCAAAAGATTTTCCTGATTAGGCGATTTTACTGATTCCCGACTCTGCTTCGGGTTCCCGTCTGGTTCTTGGGGCTGTTTTTTGGATGAAATAATTGCCATATATCAATTTTAGGTTACGAAGTGTGAATAAGCCCACCTGCTGTTGTGTTTTTACACGTGGCAGTTGTGGAAACAAGAAATGCAAAAAATTTTCTGTTGGAAATCCTCTCTCCAATTTAAAATTTAATTTCCGGGTGATTACTCAGGAGTGTAAAAGTACTCATGTTGGCTAAAAGAATCTTACCGTGTCTGGATGTTAAGGCGGGACGGGTTGTAAAGGGAGTTAACTTTGTTAATCTTGCTGATGCGGGCGATCCCGTAGAACTGGCAAAGGTTTACAACGAAGCTGGTGCTGATGAGTTAGTGTTTCTTGATATTACAGCAACTCATGAAGACCGAGATACGATTATCGACGTTGTGTACCGGACTGCTGAACAGGTCTTCATTCCATTAACTGTGGGTGGTGGAGTTCAATCCTTAGAAAATGTTAAAAATCTTTTACGAGCAGGCGCAGATAAGGTTAGTATTAATTCTGCGGCAGTACGCGATCCTGATTTGATTAATCAGGCAAGTGAACGCTTTGGTAATCAGTGCATAGTCATTGCTATTGATGCCAAAAGCCGACAAGACCCTGATAATCCAGGCTGGGATGTGTATGTGCGAGGAGGTAGAGAAAATACAGGTATAGATGCTTTACTTTGGGCGCAAGAAGTCGAAAAACGGGGTGCAGGTGAAATTTTGGTGACAAGTATGGATGCTGATGGGACTCAAGCAGGTTACGACTTACCGCTAACGCGCGCGATCGCGGATGCGGTAGAAATTCCAGTTATTGCATCTGGTGGCGCTGGTAATTGTGAACACATCTATGATGCCTTAACTAAAGGCAAAGCAGACGCAGCACTACTTGCATCACTTTTGCATTATGGGCAATTGAGTGTGGCAGAAATTAAAAGCTATTTGCAGACTAATAACGTCCCCGTGAGAAATTCCCCTAGTTTGGAAATTCCTGTCTAACTACATCTACAGTTGTTCAACACAGTTCTGGAAAAGGATGTTAACATTAGTTAAAAAGATTTAACAATTATTAAAACGTATGTTGATTCCTATTTTAGTTTTTGATGTAGCGTTAGTAGCGTGGTCGCTCCACCTAATGGAGCGAGCGGTAGCAGATAAGGAATTTTCAATGATGTTGGCTGGTGCGCTAGTCGCTGTGGCTGCTGCTGCTATGTTAGTAGTCTACTTCCTTATGGGGCATTGCATGAGCTACTTATTACAAGTATCGTAAATATTCCAGTGCTAGTTGTTCTTTATTATACTATCAACTAATTTTGTCACTTCCTATTGACAAACTGCGATAGTTAAGGCATAATTAGTAACTGCACTGTTCGGGGTTATAGCTCAGTTGGTAGAGCACTTCAATGGCATTGAAGGGGTCAGCGGTTCGAATCCGCTTAGCTCCATCTACTATACAGCGAGCATCTCAGGTGATTTATTCAATCTCACTGAAGTTGTCTCCAAAAATTCATTATGCCAATCTATGCCAATAATCAGAGCCAACTTTATGCCTTCCGCATTCATATAAGCAGAAAGGAAATCTATTCTTCATCTCTTATAGCTCCCAGATCTGAGTGGATTGCCAAAGTAGATCGCCCATCTGCGGTGATGGAGCGTCTAAAAGGGCGTGAAATAGAAGAAGTAGATACTGTAGAAGTAGTCTCTTGGGATAGTCTCCTAAGAAAGAGAGAAGGTTAAAAGCCTATTCCTTAAACCTACTCGACAAGCTCAACAGGAAGTCGTTGCTGCTTCTACTAGTGATACTAACGATATAGATGAAGAAAACGAATTCTCTAAGTTTGGTATGTAATTTAGTAATTACTGAATAAATTATTAAGGTAGATTAATTCTTCCTTTTTTCTTTTTGTGATTACGTAAGTAAAAAGACTACTGCACTTAAGACAAGTAGCTGTCTCATAGCTTTGATAGCACCCCTGAAAAGTTAGCTGATGGAAAGCTACAAATTACCGTTGCTCAATCAGAAAAAATGGAAGTCCTAGATAACTGAGATTAAACTGCTACCACTCTACTGTTAAAAACCAGTTGGATAAGCTCTCCCAAAATTATTCTCTTGAGCTATATGATCAAAAGTGCTAGGAGGTTTATCAGCATATTTATGAGAAGTACTCAGGGCAAGATCGTAGTGTCTATGATGTTACTAGGTAGGATGACAGGCATAAATTCTTAATACTCGCCTAATAAAGAAAGAGTTGCCATTTCTTCTCACCTGGATCTGTCTCATAAGTCCCTATGCTAATTTATGCCACTGCATAGAGACAACTTCAATGATAAGTCCTAATATAGCGTACTATATTTAGTTGTGCTTCAATAGAATTGAAGGGGTCAGCGGTTCGAATCCGCTTAAGTCTCAGGTGATTTATTAAATCTAAGTCAAGATGTGTCTAAAAATTCATTGGGAGTGGGAATCATATAGTAGTGTGCCTCCTGGAGTTTTAGGATAATGTCTAACAACAGCTCTGCTAAAAGCAAACTATCTTTGTGTGACATTTGGGAAAAGCATCTAGCCAATGTAAATCCTTCAGATAGAGAGTATGTGAAAAAGCATGGTTTCATTTTAGCTATCTCTCTTTCTGGAGCTGAACAAAAACCTTCCAAGAAAGGTGTAGATGTTTATACAGTCAACAATGGCTACTGCTCTAAAGCTTGGGAAAAAACTGAAAAAGAAGCAACTATTCCATTACTAGTTTCTTGGAATGGCTTTGGGATTCACCCCAATGGAGAAAGTAAAATTACTCTTACTCACTACGACCGTGCGAGTCATATTATTCCCAAAGTAGATGGAGTTCCAATTAATTGGAATCTTAATTTAGACAATAACTTCTTAAAGAATCTTCTTAGGAGTAATAAGAAAGAAAATAATATTTGGAAGGAATTTTGTGAATACATAACCAAAAATCAAAAGTTACAATTACAATTGTTAATTGGTAAATTGCAAGATACTTCAAGACTTTCTAGACTAAATTTTGCTTATTATATAAAGCATACTGTACTCAACATTCAATTAAGCAATGAAGATATTCTTTCTGCATCTCTTGTAACTCCTGGTCCTGAATTTTTAGCAAAAGTAGACCGTCCTGCTGCAGTTACGGGACACCTTAAGGGGCGTGAAGTAGAAGAAGGTGATGCTGTAAAAGTAGTACCTTGGAATGATGTTTTAATAAAACAACTACAAAACACTACCATGAAAACTATCAAACAAGAGTTGAACTCTAATAATCTAGGTAATAACTACCTACATATGGTAGAGATCTATCGCAGACTCTATCTTTGTAGATTTATGTATGCTTCCTATTTTCCTCCTCACATGAGGAAAGAGGCAAATACTCACTATAATTCACTAGCTACTATAGCAAATAAAAGAGACATACCAATAAGTGATTTAATAGGTGAGATATTAGATTCAGGCAGTTGTCCAGAAAACAGTTTTCTGGAAGAGCATATAGAATACCTCCAACAATTAGCTTACTACCTCCTCTACGGAAATCCAGAGGAGGAGGTGAAGGTTACCTCTGCTGAGCAAAGACAAAAGGCTAGAGCCAAAGCTACAGAGATAGTAGGTAAGCTGATAAATGATAATTTAAAGCAATCTTACACTGAGTGAGACTAGTAAGTACCCCACTCTAAAAAGACGGAGCTTCATGCCGCTGCCTAACCTCTTTGCTTTTGGGCCCAGGCTTTGTATTAAACATTGATGAGAACAGAGCTAACCATATCAAAATGCTAGAAGGTCAGATTAAATCAATTAAGTCTGACATTAATAAACGTGAAAAACAAATTAGAGATTTTGCTAAGCAAGAGAAGAAGGGGAAATCAAAACGTTCCAAAAAGGGCTTTTCAGGTCTCAAGTTAAAAATTAAAAAAGCTTGCAACATTAACGCTAAGCAGCGTCAATCAACACAACTTCAAGATGCTAAATTTGCTTTACACCAAAAGAAACGGAGATTAAACTTATTAGAAAATAAGCTGAAACACCTTGCCAACACCAAACCTAATTATGTCTTGCCCGAACCAAATAGCTTTATGCTTGTCGGTAGTAAAGATGAATCCTCCGGCAACCAGACAGCGCAGTTTGACTACATTGAACAGACGGATAACTTTGTTCTTTCTATTCGCACCCCTTACGCTTTAGAAAAAAGGTTGGGTGGGCAATATATTCAAATTAATAGCTTAAATTTCAAGCATGGCAAGCATGAGATTGTTAAGGCGATTTCTCCTCGCTGTTATCAAGTAAAAACTAAAAATAAAACCGAAAAATGGGAGGTTGGATACAGTGCCGTAACACTCCGTTTTTATTGGAAAAATGATTGTTGGTATGTGGCGGCAACGACGGATATAAATCTAAGGGAAATTACTTCAGAGTACCTTTCTGGCTACGTTGGTATTGATTTAAATGCAGATTCTGTTGGTTGGGCTGTCTGCGATGCGCAGGGGAATTTACTAGAATTCGGTGATTACAAAATCGACCTACATTCTAAAAGTTCGAATCAACGAGAAGCAATTCTTAGTGATGCCGCCACTTTTATCGCTCTCAAGGCAAAGCTATATAATTTCCCTCTAGCGTCAGAGAAATTAGACTTTTCTGGTAAGAAAGCGCAGTTACGAGAAAAAGGTAAGAAATACGCGAGGATGCTATCTTCTTTTGCCTATTCTCAATGGAATGACACGCTAAATAATGCTTGTCAAAAGCACGGTATTTATCACAAAAAAGTTCAACCTGCTTATAGCAGTTTAGTCGGACTCATGAAATTCATGTCTACTTATGGCATGAATTCGTCATCTTCTGCGGCGTTTGTTATAGCTCGTCGTGGTCGAAGATTTTCCGAAAGACTTCCAAACCAACATCATTTACTTCCTTCCAAGTCCGCCTACACTGAGGATAATAAGGTGAAGCACGTTTGGTCGCATTGGAGTAGATTTGCTCGGAGTGTCAAAGGCACTCCCAGGCATCAATATTACACCGCCCGTCTTAACAGGACACGAAAGGTTACGCTTAACAGTCAGCTTGGTTATCCTGTAACCGAGCCCAGACTCTTAAGCAATTCAATTCAGCTGGAGCTTTTCGAGGTGAGTGCAATTCTCACGGGAAATGATACGGTATCCGTTGCCGTGTCTAGGTCTAGAAGAAAATCAGGTAAGTGTAGAATGTCTACTTATACCCAGATTTGCCTAGATTTAAACTAACGGTTGAAATCAGCGGTTATTTTTGTCATAATTTTAGGTGAAGTTTTATTTTAAATCTGTCACCACAAAGGATCACTATTCTCTGTGGTGTTTTTTTTGGGCTTTGATTATAATATCAGTAAAAATACCAGTAATTATCTATGACGAATAAAACTTTACACAATCCTAAAAAACAGGAATATCTTCAAATCAAAATGACTCAAGAAGAAAAAAATAAGTTGAAAGAAATAGCTTTGAGCAAAGGCGTAAGCGCAGCAGAAGTAATAAGACAGTGGATAAATCTCTACGAAATACCGATTAGTGACAAATTAAAATACAAAGGAAAATTGTCAGAATGTTACCTAACTATAGGTGAAGACGATAACCTGCTAGTAGGTTGATTAACCATGCTACTTCAGGTGCAATAGCACAAAATTCTACTGCGTCCTGGAGGAAACTAAGGACATTTGAAGCGTCATAAAATCTCGCGATATAGCATCATCTATATAGAAATGGTAGCAGGTGAAGCTAAAGACTTTAGCGATCGCCCTTTAAAATGCTGGGAAGATAGAAGTAATCCTGTTATCTGTGCTGATTGAGAGAAAATGTTATAATTTACCAAATTTTTTTAGATATAAACAAACACTGGCGATTATCTGGTTGGATATCATAGCTCAGTTTATCTGCAATAGCAGACATAATTTTTAAACCACGCCCACCCTCATCAAAATTCTCGTGTAGTTCAGACATTTTTTGTAATGTAGACTCTAAATAAAATGGCTGACCATACGACCACATACGAATTTCTATATGTTGATCGAAACGAATTGCTTCTATATCGATAGGAGTATCTTGCGGTAAGCCTTTGTGAGCGTGTTCAACAATGTTGATAAATCCTTCTATTAAAAGCGTCTGGCATTGCCACCATAATTTCTCGTCTGCAATTGGTGGGCGATTAATTTGCTCAAACCATGATAGCACCTGTTCAGAAGCACCAAGATCTGTGCTTACTTGAAGCTGGATTTTTTGAGTGACATTGATAAAATCTATATTCATACTTTGACCAAATACATCTGGCTTAGGACAGATAATACTAATTGGTGATGGATAAAAAAACTAAAACGTAGATCTTCGCTAAATATTCTTTTTCAAAAAATCATCTTAATCAGGTTATATATAGTAATTACATTCCACTATTCGATAACTGAATCGTCAATATTTGACGCTCAAATTCATCTTTATTACTGAATATTTTAAATATTTGATCCATCTTCGTTAACTCAAACAACATTTTGACTTGTTGATTTACTGAACATATAAAAAATTGAGAGTTTGAGGATTTTATCATTTGCATAGCAGAAATCAAAATCCCTAATCCAGAACTATCTATAAAGTTCACATTTTGTAAATCAATTAGAACAATGATATTCTTTTCAGACCATATAAGCTCTTTAATTTCACGACGTAATTTATTGCCAGTAATAGCATTTAATCTTCCAGATGGCTGAAAAATTTTGACAGTATTATTCATGATACTTTGGTAAAATTTAGTATGTGAATATATTATTATGTTGCACTATAAAAGTAAAAGTGGCAACACTTTTATTGTATTTATGATTACATAAACACTTGAATCTAGAAAATACGTAAATATGTCTAAAGCATCTTCTTTGAATGCTATGAGAATACCTGTGGCTTTATACCGATGAACTCGGGATTGATTTTTTATACGCTTATTCCAAGCAACTTTCAATCGCCATAGTAAAGATTGCTCATTACTTAAATATGCAAGCTTATCCTTTTGGCTAGGCACATCACTCTGATCACATTTGTCAAGAATTACAAGTGGTTGAGGTTGAACTCTAACTTCAGAAATGGTAGATTCTAGGTCGTGTGGCTCAAGGTTAAAGTTACTGCAGCTCCCTGTGATTAATGAGGTATTACATAGCCAAAGATATATAGCCGAACAAAGCCGGGGCTGAGCTTTGGGAATTGTGCGAACAAGGAATTCTACAATCAAGCTTGTTATGACTCCGTTTCACAAAGTTGTTGAAGTTAGTATTCCCAGCTTTTACGTGATAAGTATAGGGATTATAAATTTTTTGCAAAAAATATTACAGAAACAGGGATTTCAGGGGATCTAAGGGTAAACAACTCAACATTTCAGTCTTCCAAGGTTGCTGGTTGGTAATTCTACTTACCGAATGCCTCACCAATTTCTTGCCAGTTTTGCAAAACCCTTATCATACAATGAATTCTATTGTCGATTCTCTTTTTAGGATCCCCAGTCGCTCAGATCAACACCAAGATTTATTAATCGTTCGCAATTTGGACACTTCTCTGTCACGATCCCATACTCTGTTGAAGGGATTTGATATCCGCAAGTGCTACAAGGCGGAGTAAATCGCGGAGTTGTGTTTCTCGAAGTTGCTAGTACTACAACTTGAGTCAAAACACCCAAGGCAATGAGAATGAGTACAGTAACCATAAGCTTAAAGCAACGCTTATTCTTAACTCTTAGGTTATAAAGAATCGATTGCTCGATCCTCATCCTGAGTGGTTATTTCTTAAGGCAGAGTCATTGTAAAATTGTAAGCTTTAATTGTGCAATGAAGCACATACAAAACTTAACACCCTCAGCAATAGGTTTTTCAGGGCGATAGTCGCACCACAAGCTCCCACAAGTGCGATTGGCTCAGCCATTCACCCTTGAGCAATAGCGAAGCGCTGCCCGATCGCACAAAAAGTAGACGGTGGGGTGTCTTGCGGATGGTTAACTTTGCAGTTTATAGATCCTGATCGAATCGCGATAGCTTTTGATGCCTAAATGGGAAACATAACATAAACAAGCTCTGCCGAGGTAAACATTACTGTAAGAATACAGGAGTCAGAATACAGGAGTTAGAATCGTTCCAATATTTGGAGATTCATAGCTTGGTAGGAGCAAATAAAACTAGATGTCAAGATAAATGAGAATGGATAATGTAAACACACAAAAGACTGGCTTATCAGGCACAGAAATTTATCAGAAGATTTGCGACAACATTCAAAAAGTGATGAAAGGGCAATCATCAGCAATTAGGAAGTTACTGTCAGCCTTCGCTAGTGGTGGACACGTTTTGTTAGAAGATTATCCAGGAACTGGTAAAACTACCCTAGCGAAAGCTCTAGCTTACTCTGTAGATGTAATGTTTAAACGGATTCAATTTACGCCAGATCTTCTACCGTCTGATATTTTGGGCGTTTCCGTGCTAGATCCAAACGCACGAACCTTTCATTTCCACGAAGGGGCGATTTTTACGCATATTCTTTTAGCTGATGAGATCAATAGGGCTTCGCCAAGAACGCAATCTGCACTACTAGAAGCTATGGCAGAGTTTCAAGTGAGCGTTGACGGTAATTTGAAAGCACTTAAAGATCCTTTTTTTGTCATCGCTACTCAAAATCCGGTGGAATTGCGGGGAACTTACCCGCTTCCAGAAGCTCAGATGGATCGCTTTGCTCTCCAGTTTAGTCTGGGATACATATCACCGGAAGACGAGGTGAACCTTTTAAAAGATCAAATCCAGCGACATCCGATTGATACAATTCAACCTTGCGTTAACCTCGAAGATGTCATCACTTTAAAGCAGCAAGTCAAGCAGATTAGGATAAGTCAGGAATTAAAAGAATATCTTGTCAAGATTGTCAATGCGACTAGATCAGCAGAAGGTGTCAAATTAGGGGCTAGCCCAAGAGCTTCAATAGCGTTAATGAAAGTTGCTCAAGCCTTGGCACTGTTCGATGGCTATCAATTCGTGACACCAGAACATATTCAAGAACTTGCGGTATCAGTCATTGCTCATCGGTTAGTCATGGAAAACCAAGCCCGCTTCTCGGGTAGAACTGCTCAAGCAGTTGTTGAAGAGATTCTACAATCAGTCCCTGTTCCTGTCTGAAATTGAAGCTAAAAGATGAAACATTTTCTTTACTGTCTTTTGTGTTTTAGCTATCGCTTTCAAATAGAGCTAACCAGAAGATTCACTGCAAGTGGTTTGGCGGTTCTTTCTTGGATAGTTATTTGTGGGTTTCTTAGCTTAGATACTAACCAAAGCGTAACCTATCAAATATTTACTTTGTTGTTATCGATTCTAATTATAGCGATCGCGTCTAGGCATTTTTTTCGCTATCGCTTCAGCGCCACACGCACTCTACCACGATTTGCCTCTGTCGGTATTAAATTAAAGTACCGCATTGTGATTCACAATAAAAGTAACAAAACTCAAAATGGACTAAAACTTTTTGAAAATTTCGCAGATCCCCGCCCTACTTTGAAAGAGTTGACAGAAATCTTTGAAAATAAATCTATTGAGTCTATTAGGCTAGATTTTTTATATTACCGCTGGCTTTGGCTAATTTCTAGGAACCAAGGAGTAAAGGCAAAAGCACTCGATTTACCCTCTCTACCTCCCAATAGTAAAACAGAAGTCGTTTTTGAAATCGAACCCTCTTACAGAGGTACCACTCGGTTTACTAGTATAACAGTTGCGCGACCAGATCCTTTTGGTCTTGTAAATGCTTGGATCAGTGTTTCTTTACCGCAATCTTTGTTGATTCTACCAAAACTATATAAATTACCCCGAATCGAACTTCCTGGCTCGAAAAGATATCAATCTGCTGGCATTACATTAGCCTTATCTGTTGGAGAATCTGAAGAATTTAGATCTTTGCGCGATTATCGTCCTGGAGATTCTCTGCGAAAAATTCACTGGAAAAGTTGGGCAAAAGTTGGTCACCCAATTGTTAAAGAAGAACAGGACGAATTTTTGGTTCGGCACGCCATTATTTTAGATACATTTCAAACTGCAAAATATAGCGAAATTTTAGAAGAAGCAGTATCAATTGCAGCTTCATTTGCTTGCGATATTGAGACACAAGAATCGTTATTAGATCTAATTTTTGTAGGTAATAGAGCTTATTGTTTTACGATTGGTCGAGGGCTAAGTTCTTCCAACGAAATTCTAGAAATTTTAGCATCTGTTGTTGCCTGCCAAGATAAATCTTTCGATTCTCTTATCCCAATAGTGATGGAAAGAGTTTCTTTATTAAACAGTTGTATTGCTATATTTCTTTGTTGGGATGAGAACAGAAGAAAATTAGTCAATTATTTGAGGGATGTTGGTGTCTATATTACAGTGTTTATTATTACAGATAAACCAGAACTCTTACATAAATTTAATTCAGAGTTTACGAGCGATGAATTAGCAACTTTTCACATCTTAACGTTAGGGAAAATACAAGAGGGATTGATGAGTCTATGAAAACTCCTGTGCTTCTGCTTGGTGCATCTGTGATTTTTTGGGGTTGGCAGACAGGACTATGGATTTTTGCTTTACCAATAGCTCTAATACTTGAAGCTTCACACTTCATCGATTGGCGCTGGGATTTTTCTGCATACGATGTTAGGCGAATTACTGATTTATGCATCATTGTTTTTTTTCTTTCGTTTGTTTATATTCTCCTAGAAAATCGTTCAATTTATTTCATTTATCATCTTCTACAATGGCTTCCTTGTATATTTTTTCCGCTTATTGTAGCTCAATCTTACTCTATCAATGACCATATTGATATACATAATCAATTTTTTATACTGAAGAAAGTACACAATGAACATAACTTTAAAAGTGTAACAGTTAATTTAAATTATTTCTATCTTGCTATTTGTATTTTGTCGTCAAGTTGTGCCAACAACAGGGATAATTATTTCTATTTCGGGATGTTTTTAATTACATCTGTTGCGCTTTGGTTTGTGCGTTCTAAAAGATTCCCTTTTATTAATTGGTTTATCTTAATTCTTCTTGCTGGCAATATCGGATTTATAGGACATCTTGGACTACACCAACTCCATCTAACTGTAGAAGAGCGTGTTGTTGAATGGTTAGCTAACACTAGTGGACAATATATAGATCCGTTAAATAAGCAAACCAATATCGGCGAGATTGGTTTGTTAAAAATGTCGAACGACATTCTTTTCAGAGTGGCTTCTCGGGCTCAACTCACTTCTCCTCTACTATTAAGGGAAGCAACTTATAATAAGTACCAATCTTCCGATTGGCTAGCGTCTAGTCCTGATTTTACTTCTATACAACCCGAAAGCAATGGTACCACTTGGCATTTAGCAAATAAACCTGCTCATAGTTCTACCGTCTCTATATCTACTCGCCTTAATAATGGGAAAGGTTTGTTAAAGCTGGCGGATGGAACATTCCAAATTGATGAATTACCAGTTAATAGTATGGAGAGAAACAAATATGGAACGGTAAAGGTGGAGGGAAACTTCGACGCGATCGCGTACCAAATTCATTTTGAGCCTAGTCTTTCTTTGGATAAGCCACCGACGGAAAATGACTTACAAATACCGAAACAAGAAAAACCAGCACTTAATCAAGTTATTAGCCAAATAGATATTCTAGGAAAATCGCCAGAACAAATTTTACCACGTGTGGAGACTTTTTTTCAAAAGAATTTTAGCTATTCACTAAAACTTGCTGGTAAAGGCGAATATTCAACACCTATATCTAAATTTTTACTCAAAACTCGTTCTGGACACTGTGAATATTTTGCAACTGCAACCACGCTTCTGTTGCGTGCGGTGGGTATACCAGCTCGTTATGCTGTAGGGTATTCAGTTCATGAATTTAGCCCTTTAGAGAACCAATATGTTGTCAGATCTCGCCACGCTCATGCTTGGACACTTGCATATGTAGGGGGTAAATGGCAAGTAATTGACACAACCCCTGCTGATTGGACAACTCTCGAAGATGCAACTGCTCCCAAATGGGCATTGATTTCTGATTTATGGTCGTTTTTGATTTTTAAAATTTCAGCATGTTTCCGATACATCCGACATAGTAATTTATTTAAGCATGTATGGTGGCTGCTCTTTCTGTTGATTTTTATAGTAATGCGAATTCTTAATCGGGAGAAATTGTTACTCCATAGATCTAAAAAACGAACTTTGTCAAAAACACTTGCTACAAATGTTGCAAATAAAACACCTTCCGAGTTTTATATAATAGAGAAGGTGTTAAACGAGTTAGGCTTAAGCCGTCAACCTTCAGAGTCTTTAAAAAAGTGGATTGAGAGGCTGAAACAGGAATTGCACACGTCAGATTTAATAGAAGAACTCACCTCGATCATTGAACTTTATTATCGACACCGTTTCGATCCTCAAGGAATTGAAGAAAGTGAAACAGCGAGATTAAAATCATCTGTTAAATCCTGGTTGGACAAATATCACCAAAGAAGAATTTAGGATTCAGGAGCCAGAATTCAGAATTGAATTCTGTGCGTAGGATATTAAGACTGAAAGTTCTTAAGCATTTCCACTCCTTTAGGACGCAGAGTAAAATGATATTCTCCCCATCGTCCATATTCCTCCTCAAACCATTACACTTACTCATCTTAACTATCCCATACCTAAATATTAGCTACTATCGTCGAATTAGGGGTCTCTATTATCGTTAATAATAGACAATTAATAGAGAAACAAGTATGATAACTGGAGTGTTTAATATGTTTTCTAATTTAGGCAAGCTATCGCGTGCATATTTTGTATTTAGTGAACTAAATTTTGACAACAAAGAGAGTAATTAACTCATGCAAATACAAACTTTAGCTCAATATTTACCACCGTTTTTGACTGGTCTTAATGCTTGGGTACTGCTTGGAGTTAGATTAGTTTGGGGGACAGTACTGGTTGTGTACAGTTTCCCAATGATTAAAAATCCATTGCATTGGATGGATATCAATGAAAAACCTTCTGGATTTCCAGGTTTTCTTCAAGCACTTGGGGCAATAGCAGTGTTTGGCGGGGGTATTGGTCTGATGTTTGGTCTGTTGACTCCACTCGCTGCTTTAGGTTTAGCTTTTGCTATGATAATCGCTCTATCCCTACATCTGGCACATGGTATTCCCTTTGTAAAATCGGCTCCAGATGCCCCTGGTGAGTCTTATGACACCTCTCTTCTTTACTTTATGCTTGCTCTATTATTTGTGTGTTTGGGACCAGGCGCGCTTTCCCTAGATTTCCTAATCTTTGGGAGGCTGTAGGAGGAGAGCCAATGGGATGCAGGGATATCTCCGAACCTTTACCTTGTGGGTTTCGGGGATACCTTTGGTCAACAGTTAAAATTGTTGGTAAAACCTTAATTTAAGGCTGTTAGTATCTATGAGTACACCTGAGTTACTATCTAAAAAGTAGTGCAGGTTAATAAACTCTTGAAAAGAAAGCCTTTTCCATTGCTGTCTTACGGCGTTGTTATAGCAAGCGTGGCATTAGCAGTGCTTGTAACTCTGTGGTTGAAGCCAGTTCTGAACCATAGCGTATTCATATTGTTTTTTGCAGCAGTGAGTTTTTCAGCATGGGATGGTGGGCTTAAATCTGGACTACTAGCGACTATTCTATCGGTGATAGCGTGTAACTACTTCTTCCTTCCTAGCATCTACTTGCAAAAACAAATAAGACCAGCTAGTCTTGTTCTAATTTTGATTTTCAGTTTAGTATCGCTATTAATTAGCGGACTGAATGAACAGTTAAGGGTTGCAAAAAAAAGCGCTGATGAAAGTTTAGTCAAAGCTAAACAAGCAGGAGAAGAACGTGATCAACTCTTGGAAAGGGAGCGAGCTGCAAGAGAGGAGGCGGTTGCAGCTAACCGTGTTAAGGATGAGTTTTTAGCAGTACTTTCCCATGAATTGCGCTCCCCACTCAACTCAATTCTTGGGTGGTCAAAGCTGCTAGTAGAGCGTAAATACGATGAAGCTACCACAACTCGCGCGCTGCAAATAATCGAGCGCAATGCTAAGTTACAGGCTGAGTTGATAGAAGACTTGTTGGATATTTCCCGAATATTACAGGGGAAGATGAGTCTCAAAATTGGTGTGGTTAACCTAGTTTCTCCCATTGAAGCCGCAATTGAAATAGTACGATTAGCGGCTCAAGCTAAGTCGATTGAAATTAAAACTGTATATCCTTTAAATGTAGTACAAGTAGCAGGCGATTATAATCGCCTACAGCAAGTATTGTGGAATTTATTGTCTAATGCTGTTAAGTTTACACCAATCAATGGTCATGTGGAAGTGCAATTATCCGCAAGCGATACACATGCTCAAATCCAAATAAGTGATACAGGTCAAGGTATCCAACCGAACTTCTTGCCCTACGTATTTGATTATTTTCGTCAAGAGAATAGCACAACGACAAGAGAATCTGGAGGATTGGGGTTAGGACTAGCGATCGTCCGTCACATAGTAGAACTACATGGTGGAACAGTCACTGCTTCGAGTCCAGGAGTTGGTCTTGGATCAACCTTTATTGTTACATTTCCCTTAAAGGCCATTGTATCCGACAAAACTGAAAAGCTTGATGTTTCTAGTGATTCTCCAGATTTTACATCACTGAAAGTACTAGTCGTGGACGATGATCTAGACACCCGTGAGCTTGTCGTATTTATCCTTGAAGAGTACGGAGCAACTGTAAATCATGTAGCATCGGCACAACAAGTGCTGGACGTACTGCCTTCTTGGCAGCCAGATTTACTCATTAGCGACATAGGAATGCCTGAAATGGATGGTTATATGCTACTACGCCAATTGCGAGCGTTACCAGTAGAAAAAGGAGGACAAATTCCTGCGATCGCACTTACTGCTTATGCACAGGAGAGAGACTTTCAACATATGAAACAAGCAGGGTTCACCAGATATATAACTAAACCTGTAGATCCAATGGTGCTGACTGAAGTCGTTGCTGAGTTAATAGGAAAAAAGTAGCTATTTTTTGTTTGTCAATTTGAAGCAGTGTAAAAATTGATACAATTTCAAACAATGAAAAACCCTCGGCTGACCACCGGGGGTTTTCGCGCTTAACCTTGATGGTTTACGGTGTTACTATCTACGCGCATCTCCACCAGCAGCAGCTTCCGCCATCTGTTCTAATTTTTGCGGGTTTACCGCATTCAGGTACTGCTCACTCATCTGTGGGGTTAACAGTTCCAACATCAAACGGTTTTCAATCCAGAATTCTACAACCTCGAAAGGACCACGCTTACAAGGGAACACTCGCCATCCTTCGCGTGCGCCAATTCGTTGGATTTCCTCTATGGAAAGATCAACGGAAATAGCTGCATGAACAGGTGTGTAATTTGCAGGATGCTCATTTATTTGAAACCCAACTTGTCCTTGCCACGCATCTGGGATCATCTCACTACCCAATGGATAAAACTCAATTCCTGTGCCAAATTCATCTGGCACCATCATCATATAACCACCAGGATTAGGTGAAAACGGCACTACCCTGCCATGCATAATTTCTGCCATGACATTAGCTACATGCTGAGGATTTTTTACAGAAATAGAAATGTGATGGATCATAATTACCTCTTAAAGTAGTATGTTCATACTAAAATCGTAGAACTTTATATTTGGTTCTATAGCTTTTTTTGAAAAACCGAAATCTATCTACAAACTGAGATCGATACTAGAATGGTTGAAAACAGGCGGTGTTGAAAAAATTTCCTGTAGGAGGATCTTTGGAAAATCAAATTAGTGTCAGTCCTAGACCCTTTTTACTACAAGCGTCGAGTTATCAAGTCTGGATACAGGTAATTGGGCGAATACTCCATCAGGTGGGACATGGAAGTATACACTTCTTTATGCCCCTAATTTTTGTTAATGAATTACACTTTTCAGCAACAATGATCGGCTTAGGAATAAGCATTGGATCACTGACTGGGGTGATAGGAAATTTTGTTGGTGGTTACTTAGCAGATTCTCCAAGGTATGGTCGCAAGCAAACGCTGTTATTATCTGGCGTGCTATCGATTGCTGGTGCCCTGATGTTAGCATGGCTCCAAAATTTTCCCTCACTTATCGTCGCCAATATACTTATGGGATTAAGTGGTGGATGTTATTGGACACCAGTAGATGCCCTGATTATTGACACGACTCCAAAAGAACAACGCCAAAAAGCCTTCGCTCTTTTGGGATTGGCAAGTAATCTCGGTACCGGGATTGGAGTGCTTGGTGGTGGAATATTACTTTCTATACTGGCGCGAGAGTCACAAGTCATTTTTGCAATTAATGGACTGGTTCTTGTAGCGTTTTTAGTGTTAATTCAAATTGCAATCCCCGACACTCGACAGGAGAACCATGAACATTCTGAAACTCGACCCCAGTTTGGATCAGCGCTGAAGGATCGAACACTGCTATTATTTGTTTTATTGAACGTTCTTTTTACCACTTACATTGCCTTAGTTAATAATATCCTACCGCTATATTTTACAAACTTTATTTCGGCAGGTGTTTCACAAATAACTCTCAGCAAGGACGCAACAGTCACTAGTGTTGCAAACTTATTTACGTGGTTTTATGTTGGTCTTGGCACACTATTACAGTTACCATTAGTGCAACTATTAGGTTCATGGTTGTTAAATACTCAAGTGTTGATGATTTCAATGATTTTATGGGGCGCTGGTTTCTTCTTCGTCTGGGCGACTCATCTAATTTCGTCACTGCCGATTATAGGCATGATTATAGCATTTAGTGTGTTGACGATCGCGTCTGACATATACAGACCATTTTCCGCAACATTTGTAGCAGAGTTAGCACCAGAATCATTGCGAGGGGTTTATTTGGCTATTAGCCATCAATGTTGGCCAATTGGTTTGTTCTTTGGTCCGTTGTTAGGCGGTTGGGCAATGGATCAATCTCCTATAATCGCCCACTATTTTTGGATCGCGATCGCTGTCAGTAGCCTTTCGGGTTTAGTACTTTTATATGTTTTGAAAAGCTGGATTTCTTTGGAATCCCAAGAAGACGCTCCAGCAATTTAATACCTATAATAGATTCCGAAGCCCGATAGCTCTGCACAAGAGAAAGGTCTCAATGAGTTATTTTAGAATACATCTTTGCAAGCTAAATATCCAGCATCTTTTCCGATAGTCTTAACTACAATAACACAAGATCCTAGTTACAGCTTATAGGAACTACATTTTGATAGCTGATGACTCGCTCAGACTCAGGACGATTACATATACCACTTAAAATACCAGCGTTCCCAAAGCTACGGACACCGAGCGTTACTGCAGAATTTCCCTGACTGAAAGAATAAAGGCGATCGCGCTCGAACCCGGGACTTGTTTCTTGAAGATAAAGGTTTTGTACGTCATCACTGGAGTCAACGCCAGTAAGTTTTACCCTACAATCAGATAGACTAACCAGTGGAACAGCAGAGTTTTTCGCTACCTGCTGAGAATTGTCGAAGGAACCGGTGAACCATTGCACTACTTGTTTCACCTGTTCTGACGTCTCGACGATTTAGGTTTGGTTATGCGTCTGCTTTTTCTAAATGGGAATTTACTGTGCCTTCAAGATGATGTATTTTTTGATTTTGAACATATATAATAGCTTGCTCAAGTTGCTTACTGCCCAAAGAGAATATACCATATCCTTCTTGCCAAGCAAATTTTTCTGATGTAGGGCAAAGATTGTCGTTGAAATGGTGAGAACTACTTCCTTTAATTTTTTTTACAAACTCTGCAATCGCCATTGTTGGAGGGATAGATACTACTAAATGTATATGGTCTTCAATACCTCCAATGGTATGGAGTATACAATTTAAACTATTGGATTTACCAATGATGTAATTATAAAGCTCAGTTTCTTTGTCGGAGGTAATTAGAGGTTGGCGTTTTTTTGTTGCCCAAACAATATGATAATAAAGTTGCCAGAGAGACATAATATTTTTTAAATTTTGTATTTATTTACATATATTTATGTTTCCCTTGTTGCTGGAAAAATTATCATATTAGCAGTGTCCATCAGCCAGTTCACGAAGCCACAGAATCATGAATCCAGCGAATCCAGGAATCCAGCGAATCCAAAATCCAGGGAATGAAATTCCCTGTCTGAAAGCTCAAGTCGTCTTTAGACGACTATGTGAAAATCGTGAATAATTAAACCTAGTTTTTTCTAGTCCTCTTCTAGAGGACTTGCATTATTAGACAGGGAATAGAATTCCCTGGCTATTCTGGTGGTCAGGTTGGTAACTTTTTTACCTTTCTTCTAAAAGCGAATCCAAAATCCAGGGAATGAAATTCCCTGTCTGAAAGCTCAAGTCGTCTTTAGACGACTATGTGAAAATCGTGAATTATTAAACCAAGTTTTTTCTAGTCCTCTTCTAGAGGACTTGCACTATTAGACAGGGAATTCTATTCCCTGGCTATTCCCTGGCTATTCCCTGGCGGTCAGGTTGGTAGCTTTCTTCCGTTTCTTCCAGAAGAAGATTCGCCCTAGCTTAGCTTCACCAATCTGCTTACGCCATGTTTCCATATAAGTATAGAACACTGGAGTCAGATAGAGCGTTAATATCTGAGAGAACACCAATCCACCAACGATCGCAATACCCAAAGGACGACGAGCTTCAGAACCAGAACCCGCTCCAATCGCAATTGGTAATGTCCCCATCAAAGCTGCCATTGTCGTCATCATAATTGGTCGGAAGCGAATTATGCAAGCTTCGTAAATTGCATCGAAGGGATGTTTCCCTTCATTTCGTTGTAGTTCTATAGCAACATCTACCATCATAATACCGTTTTTCTTTACAATCCCCATCAGCAAGATAATACCGATGAAGGAGTAAAGGTTTAAATCAACCTGGAAAATCAACAAAGTTAACAGCGCACCAAAACCAGCGGAAGGCAAACCAGAGAGAATCGTTATAGGATGAATGAAATCCTCATAAAGAATACCCAGAATCAGATAAATAACTATTATCGACACCGCCAGCAACGTTCCTAAATCGTTAAAAGATTGTTTGAAAACCTGCGCTGAACCTTGGAAGCTAGCGGTAACCGTCGAAGGCAAAATATTACTAGCTAGTTGATTGATCGCTTGCGTTGCTTGACCCAATGACATATTTGGTATCAAGTTAAACGATATAGTTGCAGAAGGAATTTGACTGACGTGGTTGAGGGTGAGGGGGCTGACTTTTTGGGTGATATTCGCGATCGTATTCAACGGAACCATTTTTCCATTGCTTGCGCGAATATATAGCAGAGATAAAGCATTAGGATCACGCTGATACTGTGGTTGCAGTTCCAAAATCACGTAAAATTGATCATTGGAACCATAAATGGTCGAAACTTGGCGAGAACCATAAGCACTGCTAAGAGTACTTTCAACTTGTTGAGCTGTAATACCAAGAGTTGCTATTTTTTTATGATCAATCTCCACTTGCAACTGTGGAGTGCTCATTTGAACGTCGCTATTAACGTCTTGCAGTCCTGGTATACCTTTAATTTTCTCTACTAGTTGCGGAACATATTGATAAAGTTCTTGAGGGTTGAGACTTTGTAAGGTGTATTGATACAAGGAGTTTGTTTGCTGTCCACCAATGGGGATGGCTGGGGGAGCACGCAGAAATGCTTGAATACCTGGGATACCCGTTAATCTGGGTCGTAATTTTGCAATGATTTGCTCAGAATTCAGACGACGCTGGGAACGTGGTTTTAGTAGAATCGTGATTCTTCCTGAGTTAGCTGAAGCATTAGGACCACTTGCACCCACAATGGAGTCCACCGCCGCAATATTTGGGTTTTTGCGAATGATGTTAACGATCTCCTCTTGATGACGCAGCATATCATCAAAAGAAATATCTTGTGCGGCTTTTGTGTTGGCCATAATTTGTCCAGTGTCCTCAGTGGGAATAAACCCTGTAGGAACTACCGTAAAGAGGTAGAACGTAGACACCAAGATAATACCGGAAACAATCAACGTGATAATACGGTATTGTAAAACAGGTTTAAGAGTCACCTCGTAACCGTGCAGCAGGAAATCAAACGCACGTTCTGATACACGATACAAGCGATTTCGCTGTTGTGCATGGGGTTTGAGAAAACGACTACACAACATTGGTGTTAGACTGATGGAGACAAACCCAGATACCAAAATAGCAACAGCGATCGTTACAGCAAATTCGTGAAATAACTTCCCTATCAATCCACCCATGAACAACATGGGGATGAATACAGCGACTAGAGATAGAGTCATCGACACAATAGTAAAGCCGATTTCTCTGGAGCCATTTAGCGCTGCTTCGAGTGGAGGTTCACCCATTTCCCGATGACGAACAATATTCTCTAGTACAACAACTGCGTCATCGATCACAAAGCCGACAGACAGTGTTAGTGCCATTAGCGAGAGGTTATCCAGTGAGTAGCCTAAAATATACATCACTGCAAAAGTACCTACAATGGCTACCGGTAAAGCTAGACTGGGAATGAGTGTAGCTGCTAAGTCGCGCAAAAACAAGAAAATAACCAGGACAACCAAACAAACCGATAGAAATAAGGTAAATTGCACATCGTGTACTGAAGCTCGAATTGTTTGTGAGCGATCATACATAATACCCATTTCTATGGCTGCGGGCACTTGCTCGCGCAAAGTAGGCCAGAGTTGCTTAATAGCATCAACGATCCGCACCGTGTTACCATCCGGCTGAGGCTGTACAGCTAAGACAACGGAATTGTGACCATTGTAGCGGTTCGAGACTTTATTATTCTGCACACTGTCAATCACCTGCCCTACATCTTGAAGCCGTACAGGTGCACCATTTTTATAGGTGATAATAAGTGGTCGGTACGCTGCTGCATTCTTAAGTTGACCATCAGCTTGAATAATGTAGGTTTTGTCTTTGCCTGAAAGACTACCTGTCGGCAAAGTCACATTCGCTTGCTGAATAGCACTCTGCACCTGATCCAGCCCAATTCCTCGTGTTACCAACTCTCGCGGGTCAACTTGGACACGCACTGCATATTGCTGCTGACCATATACTTGCACTTGGGCAACTCCATCAATCATTGAGATTGGTTGACCAAGTGTTACTTCTGCATATTCATCTACAGTAGAAATAGGGAGTGTATCAGAATAAAGATATACATAAAGAATAGGCGCAACGGATGGGTTAACTTTGCGGTAAGTCGGGGGGTGGGGCATATTTTGAGGTAATTGCCCCGCTGCTGCTGAAATAGCCGCTTGTACATCTTTAGCAGCGTCGGTTGTGCTGCGGCTAAAGTCAAATTGTAACGAGATGTTGGTGGAGCCTGTTGAACTGGTAGAGTTAAAAGAGTTTAGTCCAGCAATGCTAGAGAACTGTCTTTCTAACGGTGCAGCCACAGCAGATGCCATTGTTTCAGGCGTTGCACCAGGCAAACTTGCTGAAACTGAAATGAAGGGATACTCAACGTTGGGTAAAGCACTGATCGGTAAGAACTGATAACCCATCAGCCCAAAGATGACGATACCCACCATCACCAAAGTCGTCATGACAGGACGACGAATAAAAATCTCTGAAAGGTTCATAATTTGTTAATAGGGCATTGGGCATTGGGTAATAGGCATTGGGTAATGGGTAAATGGTTAAGGTTGGAATTTCCCCATGCCCCATGCCCTATGCCCCATGCCCCTTGCCCTCTTAGTAAGTTGTTTCCGCCAAGCTTCCATATAAGTGAAAAATACTGGAGTGAGATAGAGAGTTAATATTTGAGAAAACACCAGTCCACCCACAACCGCAATACCCAGAGGGCGGCGGGATTCTGAACCAGCTCCAAAACCAATAGCGATCGGTAATGTTCCCATCAGCGCTGCCATTGTTGTCATCATAATGGGACGAAACCGGATCAAGCAAGCTTCGTATATAGCATCAAATGGACTTTTACCTTCGTTCCTTTGCGCTTCAATCGCAAAGTCCACCATCATAATGCCATTTTTCTTTACAATACCCACCAGAAGCATAATACCGATGAATGAGTAAACATTCAATTCAACATGGAAAAGTAGCAGAGTTAATAATGCACCAAATCCAGCCGAAGGTAGACCAGAAAGAATAGTTAAAGGATGAATAAAATCTTCGTAGAGAATACCAAGGATAAGATAAATCACTAAGATAGCAATGACTAACAACAGTCCTAAACTTGGTAGGGAAGATTGAAACAGTTGACTTGCTCCCTGGAAGTTCGTGACGATACTTGCAGGTACAACTTGACGCACAAGTTCTTCTATTGCTTGAGTGGCATCCCCTAATGATGTATTGGGTGATAAGTTAAAGGAAATCGTTGCCCCATTCATCCGCCCAAAGTGATTGACCATCAACGGTCCAACAGTTTGAGATAATTGGGCAAATGTACTCATAGGCACTTCTGTTCCAGCAGTGGAAGTGTTGGTAGTAGTACTGGACCCACTACCAGTTATGCTACTACTACTAGAACCAGCACCAGTTGTGCTACCACTAGAATTACTTGTAGAACTGGTAGTACTAGCATTAACATAAAGCTGCATTAAAGCATTAGGGTCTTGCTGATACTGTGGTTCTAGTTCGAGAATAACTTCATACTCGTCACTGGCAGCATAGATGGTAGAGACTTGATAACCGCCATAAGCATTTCTTAGCGTGCTTTCAATCGCCTGTGCGCTAATCCCTAAGGCTGAGGCTTTATCGCGATCAATACTAATCCTTATCTGTGGTGCTAGCTGCAAATCGCTGTTAACATCTTGAAGTTGTGGTAGAGTTTTCAACTTAGCGACGAGTTGCGGAACATACTGCTGAAGAGGTTTTATATCGGTACTTTGTAGAGCCAGCTGATATAGTCCTGTACTCTGTTGTGTACCAATGGGAATAGCAGGTGGAATTTGTAAGAAAACTTGCATACCTGGAACGGTAGCTAGTTGCGATCGCAGTGCTTGGAGGATCTCGTCAGCACTGGCGGTACGCTTATCGCGAGGCTTGAGGCGAATTAACAAATTCCCTGTATTTCCTGTGGCGGATCCACCACTACCACTAGCACTGGAACCAGGTCCAATGTTAGAGTTAACAGCATCTACGTTCGGATTTTGCCGAATAATATTAACGACATCTTGCTGGTGACGCACTAAATCATCAAAAGACGCATCGGAAGCTGCTTGTGTAATGGCGGTGATTTGCCCTGTATCTTCACTAGGAATAAAGCCTTTGGGAACTACCAAGAGCAAATAAACGGTGACAAATAACAGTGCACCGGATAAAATCATCGTCGTGCGGTGATACTTTAAGGCTTTTTTCAGTGTCCAATCGTAGAGTGCCAGGAAGCGATCAAACACGTACTCTGATGCTTGATACAAGCGACTTTGATTTTCATGATCTGGCGGACGCAGAAAGCGACTGCATAGCATTGGGGTAAGTGTCAAAGAAACAAACCCAGATACCAAAATAGCAACGGCGATTGTTACAGCGAATTCATGGAATAGTCGTCCTAACAATCCATTCATGAACAGCATTGGGATAAACACTGCTACGAGTGAAATTGTCATGGACAAAATTGTGAAGCTGATTTCTCTAGAACCATTCAATGCTGCTTCTAAAGGACGTTCACCCATTTCCATGTGGCGAACAATATTTTCTAGCATGACGATCGCATCATCCACAACAAAACCCACTGAAAGCGTCAACGCCATCATCGACAGGTTATCCAGCGAGTACCCCAAAAGATACATCACTGCAAAGGTAGCAATCAGCGAGACAGGTAAAGCTAAACTGGGGATCACCGTCGCAGAGAGGTTCCGCAAAAATAGGAAGATCACCAAGACAACCAAACCAATGGTGAGAATCAAGGTAAATCTAACGTCATTTACTGAGTCGCGAATTGACTGAGACGCATCATAATAAACCCCAATTTCAACTGATTTTGGAATTTGACTTCTTAAATCTGGCAACTTTTGCTTGATTGTATCGACGATTTGCACCGTATTTGTGCCCGGTTGCCGTTGAATCGTCAGAATGATCGCGCGCTGATCATTATACCAGCTTGCAACTTTAGGATTTTGAACACCGTCAACGGTTCTACCGAGTTGATCAAGGTAGATTGGCGCACCATTTCGATAGGCAACAATGAGCGATCGATAAGCGGCGGCATCCTGTAGTTGACCGTTTGCCTGTACAGTATAGTTTTTATAATTACCCGAAAGGCTACCTGTAGGCAAATTCACGTTTCCTTGTTGAATCGCCGTTTGCACCTGATCCAGTCCGATCTGGTAAGTCGCTAATTTTGAAGGATCAAGCTGAATACGAGCAGCATATTTTTGCGAACCGTATACTTGTACTTGCGCCACCCCACTAATCGTAGATAACTTCTGTGCTAAATAGGTTTGAGCGTAGCTGTCTACCTGCGAAAGTTGCAAGGTAGGCGAGTACATATATAAATAGAGAATCGGTTGATCCGCTGGGTTTACTTTGCTATAAGATGGGGGGTTAGGTAAATCACTAGGAATCTGTCCAGATGCCGCCGATATCGCTGCTTGCACATCTTGAGCAGCATCGTCGATTTCACGGCTCAGGTTGAACTGAAGTGTAATTTGGGTATTGCCCAAAGTACTAGTCGAGTTCAGCAAATCCAACCCGGCAATGCTAGAAAATTGTTTTTCTAAAGGTCGAGCAACAGATGACGCCATAGTTTCTGGGCTAGCCCCTGGTCTTGACGCCGTTACCTGAATAGTTGGATAATCAACGCTCGGCAAATCGCTAATTGGTAGTAAGCGATAACTCATCAAACCGAAGATCAGGATACCTGCCATGACGAGCGTCGTCATGATTGGGCGACGAATAAATAGTTCTGATAAATTCATAATTTATTTAAAAGGGAACTCTTAACAGGGAACAGCAAGAGTGAGTACTTAAGAGTTATCACCTCCCCTGTGCCTTCTGCCCCTACGCTGCGTTTGTCCTCCTTCTCCTCCTGCTGCTTGAGGAGCAGCACCTTTAAGCTGTACTTTGTTACCAGAAATCAGATTCGCTTGTCCGTCAGTCACAACTTTTTGACCAGGTTTTACTCCACTCTTTATTACAGCTAAGCCATTTATAGTGCTGCTGACGGTGACTGGAACATTTTGTACTGTCATGTCAGGGTTGAGTACAAAGACAAACTGTCCATTAGGACCATTTTGAACTGCTTGTGAAGGAATGACAGTTGCATTCGGTTCTGTAGTTAGTTGCAGCGTTGTGTTAACATATTGACCTGGCCAAAGTCTTCCTTGAGGATTTTGAAATTCAGCAATAAGTTGAATGGTTCCAGTGGTGGTGTCAACAGCGTTATTTACGGAAAATAAAACTCCCTTTTCTGGAGGAGTATTGCTGTTAGGAAAAGAAGCTAAGACTGTTAGCTTATTATTTTGCATATACTTTTGAATTGTCGGCAGATTCGCTTCAGGAACGGAAAAGGAAACCTGGACTGGGTGAATCTGGGAAATTGACAAAAGAGGAGTTGTGCTGTTAGCTTGAACGACGTTGCCCAGAGTTACGAGGGTATTGCCAGCACGACCATTGATAGGAGAGTAAATTTTGGTGTAGGACAGTTGTACTTGAGCGTTCTGCAATGCTCCCTCGTCTGACTTTACAACTCCCTGTGCATTTTCTATCTGCGCTTGATCCACTTTGATTGCTGCTTGAGCATTGGCGATCGCTTGCTGATCTGCCTGAATAGTTGCTGCACTAGTTGCTTGGTTTGTGCTGTATTGTTGAGCAGTATCCCTACTAACTGCACCGGAGGCGAGCAAGTTATTGTAACGAGTCGCTTGTGCTTGTGCAAATTTGGCTTGTGCTTGATCTTTCGCCAGAGTTGCTTGTGCTTGTTTTATTGCCGTTAGGTCTTTGGCTAATGTTGCTCTATACTGTTGTACCAATGCTAAGTCTCTCGCCAGAGTTCCCTTAGCTTGTTGAATGGCAGCTTGCTGTGTACGATCATCTAGTGTGAATAAGAGTTGCCCCTTTTTCACCTCTTGACCTTTTTTAAAGTAGACTCCGGTAATTGTGCTACTGACTTGGGGTGTAACCGATACGGTAGACTCTGCTTGAACATTCCCAATTTGCTGCAATTGCACTGGAACCGTTTTTTGAGTTGCCGTCGCCACAGTCACAACAGGTGTTCCCTGTCTCCGCCCGCTTCTAGCTTGGGAGTTTTCAGATCTGTTGGGCTTGACAGCTGAATGGATACCATATAAGCCCAGTCCAGTAAGCAGTGTTGCACCTACTATGACCGAAATAAGACGCCTTTTGGATGAAGGCTCATTGGTCAATTTTAAGTGTTTCTCTGCTGTAATTTCATTTGGAATGTTATCTTGCAAGAGAGCCTCCCATAAGTTTAAGTTGTAGTTGAGGGTTAAAAAAATCTCCGCATTCGCATTTATGATATCAATCTTAAAAATTAAGAGTAAAGTTTACATCGAGCGGAATTCCTAAGGTCAGCAGGAGAAAATTACTATATTGAATGTGACTTTTTTCCTAGTCTAAAGCTAACAAATCAGTACTAAATGGTCTATGGGCACTAGGAACAAATTTTATAAACAGGAGGAAGAGAATTTGCAAAATGGGCATGGGACATAGGGCATAGAGAATTGGCAGCAGGAGTGGGTTTATATATAAGGTAATTCGGGTTCTATTTAAAGCCTCAAACCCTCTTTCTTCCTGTTCCCGATGCCCCATGCCCTATGCCCCATGCCCTATGCCCCATGCCCTATGCCCCATGCCCCCCTGCTCCCTCTTAACCCTATGCTCCGCCCAACCTCGCAATCCTTTCGTTTATTGCTTTATCTGGAGTGGCTGTTGCTAGTGACAGCAGCTTTCATGGAAGTCTTTTTTCCTTTCGAGTTGTCTTGGGATTTACTGCTGCAAATTCTAGCGATCACTGCTTTCGGTCTGATGGGTTTAAAATTGCCAACTTCTAATCTAGGAGCAAAACTATTTTACACTGCTATAGAATTTGGCTTAATGTTGCTGCCAGCTACTAAGTTTGACTTATCTAGTCGCTCCGTTTTCCTGATGTGTCTAGTGCTGGTGATGCGGAGTTCTCTGATATTCCCGCGTGCAGGACAGTTTACTGTTTTAAGTTTAGCTTTTCTGTGCCATGGAACGATACTTCTGTCAAAACCGATTGGAAAGTATAGAGTAGCTGTATGGGATTGGCGATTAAGTTCTTTATTGCTGTTTAGCTTAACACTGCTATTTGCTTTATTGTTGATTAATGCCCTGCATGCAGAACGACAAAGTAGAGAGCAATTGCAGAAAGTCTATCAGGAACTAGAAATTACTCACGACCAATTGCGAAACTATGCGCTGCGAATTCAAGATCAAGCAACCCTACAGGAACGAAATCGGATCGCCCGCGAAATTCACGATGGATTGGGACATACCCTAGCAGCCCAAACGATTCAGATCAATAACGCCTTGCTTTTTTGGCAGTCAAATAATGACAAAGCATTGACTTTTCTTAAACAAGCAAAGCAATTAGGATCTGAGGCGTTGCTAGAAATCCGGCGTTCTGTTTCAGTGTTGCGTTCCAACCCCCTACAAGGACAAACCCTTGAATCAGCTATTGACAAGCTATTGAAAGATTTTCAAAACACAACAGGGATTAAACTAGAGAGCAAAATTCATTTGCCATTATCCTTAAGTACAGAAGCAAACACAACCCTTTACCGTATTATCCAAGAATCTCTGACCAATATTTATAAACACGCTCACGCAACCACTGTCATCGTTGAACTCGTTCCACAGGTCGGGATGCTTGAGCTTTCGATAGTGGATAATGGAGAAGGGTTTAACCCAATTGAAAATACGACTGGGTTTGGACTCCAAGGTATGCGAGAAAGAGCGGCGGCTTTGGGTGGTAAGTTTCAACTTCACAGTCAACCAGGGAAAGGTTGTCGTATTTCTGTTTCTTTTCCAATATCTAATGTAGTTCTATGATTCGCATCTTGTTAGTTGATGATCAATTCATTATCCGTCAAGGACTTAAGAGTCTGCTTGAGTCTAATTCAGATATGAAAGTTGTTGGCGAGGCAGAAAATGGGCAACGGGCGCTTGAACAAATACCTACGCTGCAACCTGATATAGTGTTGATGGATATCAGAATGCCGGTGATGGATGGAGTCGCTGCTACTGGTGCGATCGCTCAACAATATCCCCAAACTAAGGTGCTTGTTTTGACGACTTTTGATGATGATGAGTACGTCTCACAAGCTATGCACTTAGGCGCTAAAGGCTATCTGCTTAAGGACACTGAACCTGATGAACTAGCATTAGCAATTCGCGCTGTCTATAAGGGACATACTCAATTAGGACCAGGATTGTTGGAAAAAGCACTTATGTCGCCTCCAACACCAGCCGAGCCAGTTAAACAACCTCCACCAGAATTGGCGCTCCTCACACCCAGAGAAATGGACGTTTTGCGATTAATAGCCTCTGGAGCTAACAACCGCGAGATTGCACAAACCCTTTTTCTCTCCGAAAATACCGTGAAGAACTATGTAACTAATATACTCAGCCACTTAAATTTGCGCGATCGCACTCAAGCAGCTTTACTAGCCCATTCTTTGTTTAAAGAACATTCTGCTTGATAATTGCAACAACTTCTTCAAAAACCAAGTTAGCAGAATTGTTAACAGCAAGACTTAACTCAAGCCCTAAGCTAAGATTTTCTGCTTCAATTAAGTAAACCGTCACCTCTTCGGGAAAATTATCCTTAAAAATCTTCTTACCTGCGGCTAAAGCATTATCCCAACGAAAACTGTGCAAATTATAGGTCGGTTCCGGTAAAGCTTCCAATTCTTCTCCAGGAACTTTAAACACAGCACCTGGTTCGGAACCTGTAGAACTTGCATCAACAATAATTAACTTTTTGCTACCTCTAGCTTGAAACATCACTTCCATCCCTGCCGTCCCGCAGTCATAGACTTGGACATTCGGTTGAGGATGTTCGTTTAGATATCGCTGTAAACGTTGAGCTATGATTACACCTACAGCATCATCACTACGATTAAGATTACCACAGCCAATAATAGTTAGCATTTTATCAAAAAGTCAGAAGCTAGAAATTCGGTGGGGGTGAGAGCGTAAGGCAAGAGTGTTGATATTGAGGAAAGAAACACCATGACTGAAACAGTTGAAGCTCAGATTATCGATGTCGAAGAACGGCTTAGACAGGCAATGCTTGCTTCTGATGTTAGCGTTTTGAATGAGCTACTAGCACCCGAAATTATCATCATCAGTCATGAGGGAGAATTATTACGAAAACAAGATGATCTAGCCGCCCATGAATCTGGTTTATTTAAGATACACGAGTTGAAACCCTCTGAGCAGCATATTCAAATCCATGGAGAAGTAGCGGTTGTTTCAGTCCGAATGCAATTGTCTGGTAGCTATAAAGGCACTCCCACAAATGGCGACTTTTGTTACACACGAGTTTGGGCTGTCTCTTCACGTGGAACTTGGCACATCGTTACGGCTCATATAGGGATGGTAAAAGATGCGAAAATGAAAGTCTAAGTTTAACTAAGCAGAAGCTGGCGGAATAATCTCAATCCCATACTTAGGAGCAGTGGCAAGAATTTTTTCTAAATCTGTGGGACTTAAAGTTGGTGCAGGAGTTACTTGTCGATACACGGCTTTTCCAACTTCTGCAATAAACTTCTCAAATCCTGCTGGTGTAACCCAAACTAGCATTTTAGCTGGTGTAGAGGTGGTATTAGTAAATTGATGGAGTTGACCTTGAGGAGAATAGAGAAAGGTTCCAGGCGTTGCAGTGAGGGTGCGATCGTCTAGTTGGAATTCAATGTCCCCTTCCAAAACATAAAACGATTCATTTTCTCTGCTGTGTCGATGTAGAGGAGTACCACCTTGCGGCGCAACAATGACTTCACAAAGGGCATAACTTTCACCCGTCTGCGCGCCCACTGCCTTAAAAGTATACAAGTCTTGCCCAAACCAGTAAGAATTGCCTTGTCCTGGCTGCTGCTGAATCGTCATTTTTCATTCTCCTGGGTGCGTTAACGTGGTGCAACGCACTATTATATAGAGTTATTAGTTATAATCCATACTAATTAGACGTAATTTTATAAAAATTCTCCGCATAATAATATTAATCCTACAACTTATGGAGCTTTCGCCATGTCCCCTGCTCTAAAAGCAATTTATCGCAACGGAGCCTTCATTCTACAAACAGCTTGCGACTTGCCTGAAGGATCTGAGGTGGAATTGTTGATTCAAGCACCTCTAGTCAGTTCGCCACCTATTTCTGATCCAGAGGCTAAAAAACTACTATTAAGGTCGTTAGTTGAGCGAATGCAACAAAATCCAATTCCACAGAATGCGCCTCGATTTACACGGGACATGTTACATGAACGCCGTTGATACGAATATTTTGATTTATGTAAACGATTCTCGTGATCTGATTAAGCAAAAAATTGCGGGTTCTCTAGTTTCATCTTTATCAACAATCTTTTTCACTTGATTTGGCTCTAACCTATCCAGGGATTTACAAAACAAATCCCAAGCGAGCTCATTAGCTCGTCGATCAGCTTTTTTTCTTGACTCTGGGTCTAACCGGAAATACCATTGTAATGTATATAGCCCAATTCCAATTATTCCTAAAGCTCCTAAAGGGATTATCACAAATGTAGTCCTTTTTGTGAATGTTTTCTTCTAAAGACACTACTGAAGCTGGACATTAAGACTGCAGAAAATTAAGGTTTTGAAAATCTGCGTTACTGTGTTACATAAGTTTGCTATGTGAGTAGTTTTGCACGTGCTTCGTCATACCATCAACTAAAATTGGTCTTTTAGACCTAGATTCATATGTAAATTCCCAATTATCTAACAGTTAAAGATACACAAAGACTCAAAGATGTTCCGCAAGTTTATTCTAGTATTTGTTACTATTTTCCTCCTATGAAAGTACGGTTTTCTGTACTATACAAAAATTCTTATATGTATATTTTTGTCAAAACTTATACTTAATACTGCGCAAGGGCGCACCCTACGGATGGGAACTATTTGTTAAACTTGAGACATAAAACTATTGACGATTGACACATGACTGTTGACTATTGACAAAAGAGCGATAATCGAAAACCAATGGTCAACTCTACCCTAGTTGCGACACTCTATGTCAATCCTGTGGTGGGAAATGATGCCAACACCGGGTCACGGTCAGAACCCTATAAAACTCTGAGCCGTGCCTTAAGAGGAACCACCACACCTAAATTTATTCAGCTAGCACCAGGAACATATAGCACTGCTAGCGGTGATGTATTTCCGGTGGTGATTCCACCTAATGTAACTGTTATAGGTAATGAAGCCACTAAAGGACAAGGTATTTTGATCTTGGGTAGTGGTAAGTATCACAGCCTTACCTTCGGCGTTCAAAAGATTACATTGCTATTACTTGATGATGCTCAACTCAAGGGAGTAAGTGTCACAAATCCAACAGCAAAAGGTACTGGTGTCTGGATTGAATCAACTACCTCGCCAACTTTGGCTAATAACACCTTTACTAGCTGTGGTCGGGAAGGTGTGTTTGCCTGTGGTGCTGGTAAACCAGTCATCATGGATAATGTTTTTGTGCAAAATGTTGCTGGAGGGTTAGTAGTGGCACACTATAGCAAAGGGGAAGTGCTACGGAATATTTTTCAGAATAATGCTCTGGCTATAATAATTAGTGACTTTGCTGCGCCTTTGATTGCAAACAACAAACTATCACAAAACCGGACTGCGATAGCGAAGCGCTGCTGCGTTCGCGTAGCGTCTCGCAGAGAAGCGCAGATCGCACTGTCACGAAAAGCACGACCTATATTGCGTCACAATCTCATTGAAAAAAATACCCAAGGCGGTTTACTAATTAATGGTCATGCAGCTCCTGACTTTGGTACTGCTCAAGATCCAGCGGGTAATATTTTTCGTCATAACGCACAGTTCGATGTGCAAAATCTTACCTCTGGCAAAGTGATTTGCTCAGGAAATAACTTAAACCTTGTACAAGTAAAGGGCTTGGTAGATTTAGTTACTCTGCCAGATGATATCTCTAGTTTTTCCGACATGGTGGGGCATTGGGCAAAACCTTTTGTGGGAGCATTGCTTTCGTCAGCTTTAATGAATGGCTTTCCTAATGGCATTTTTGCGCCAGAAGCCCCCGTAACTCGTGCTCAATATGCTGCTTTGGTTGCTAAGATTTTTCAGTTACCGATTTGCAAACGGATACAAAACTTTACAGATATCAAACCAAACTTTTGGGCAACATCAGCCATTAACCGTGCGGTAGGCATGGGTTTTCTTGACGGATTTCCGGATGGGACGTTTCGACCTACGCAAAACTTAACAAGGGTTGAAGTTTTCCTTTCTATGGTGAATGGATTAAAACTGAGTGGGGGTAATCCGAATGCTTTAAATAGGTACTGCGATAGTGAAGCGCTGTGGCTATTCGCCGATCGCACTCAAATTCCCAGTTACGCCACCAATGCTGTAGCAGCAGCTACACAAAAGATGTTAATTGTAAACTATCCTAGAAAAGAATTATTAGAGCCACTGCGAAATATAACTCGCGCTGAAGTGGCAGCATTAATTTATCAAGCATTAGTTGCAAGCGGTAAACAAAAAGCGATTGTATCTCCCTATATTGTCAATCCTAATGTTGATGGGTTCTCTTGTGCCGATTTAATAAGTCACTGGGCAGAACCATTTATTCGGGCATTAATGAGGATGAACTTAACTCGGGGTTTTGCTGATGGTAGCTATCAGCCAGATAAGCCTATGACTCGTGCTGAGTACGCAGCTTTAATTGTAGGAGCTTTTGGGCCTGTTTCCAAACGCCCAGCACCTACTTTTATTGATATACCAAGAGATTATTGGGCGTCGAGCGCTATTCAAATCGCAGCCCAAAGTGGCTTCGTTGGAGGATTTAGCGTTCCGCCGAAGGCGGCAGCGCCTCGCTATCGCACGTTCCGCCCTGAGCAAAACGTACTCAGAATACAAGTAATAGTATCTTTAGTGAATGGACTTGCGTTAAAAGCATCTGACTGCGATACTTTACTTGACTACAGTGACCTTAATGCAATCTCTGAGTCTGCTCGTGCAGCAGTTGTCACAGCAGTACAGCGCAATATCATTGTCAATTATCCAGATCCTAAGCGAATTGAACCTTCTAATGAAGCAACACGCGCTGAGGTGGGGGCAATGGTTTATCAAGCGTTAGTAGCGATGGGGCGAGTTTCACCTTTTCTTATGGAAAATGTAAACTAAAAACGCTCGAAAAAAACAAACTGTAGCTAAAAGCACGATAGGCTATATGAGATTGAAACAGAATTTATGCTTATGCCACTAAGCGGATAGCCATAATGTTTACACCAGCTTCCAGCACTTCTGCCGATTTGGCAATAGCCTTACTAATTCACTATAGCTTCGACCTGAGTGGCTATAGCGCCAATGAACTGGTTAACATTTGGCACAAGCAATTTTCAGTTGACTGGTTGCACCTAGCCGTTATAGAAGCTCTGTATCAAGGTCGATACAAAGCAGTTTCAGTACAGCAAATTTTAATTATGTGGCATCGTCGAGGACAGGCTACTTTTCATTTCAACATGGAGTTTGAACGCCTGATTTGTAGCAAATTTCCTCAAAGCCTCACCTTACAATCATCGCTTAGCCTACCTCCTGTTCCGAAAAACACTTCCCGAGAGGAATTCAAAAATTCTTCTTCATCACTCGCAATAAATCCCGCCTCTAACAAATTGTCTAGGGCTTTAGAAACTAGTGAAGAAAAGCTATTGAGAAGTGAAGTTCGTCCATCTCCGCGTCTTCCACTTTCAAGCCAGTCTTCTTCTCCACCTTTGCCACAGCGCCTCAAACTTCCAGCTTCTTCTCGCTCATCAATCCCCAATAATGAGGCACTTGTCTCCCCCCCTACCACAAATCATCCTCCAATTGGACAATTTACTCCACAAACAACTAAGCGCTCAGAGTCTTTCACATCTAAACTCCAAGCACTGTCACACGATAGGTTGAATTAGGGCATGGGGCATAGGGCATGGGGCATAGGGCATGGGGCATAGGGCATGGGGAATGGGGAATGGGGCGTTGCGAGAATATAAAAAATGGGATATTTCAGACAAAAATCCAGCAAATCACAAGCAATGTCTAATATGTAGCTATCGCCAGAGTCTGCGGGCAAAAAATAGGATATTCACCCAACCGTGGCTCGTTTAGCCAAAGTACGAATCAGTTCTCCTCTGATTCCTATGCGCCATGCGCCATGCGCCATGCCCTATGCCCCATGCCCATTGCTCTAAATCGGCTCTACCATAGCTCTTAAACCTTTTCCAGAGAGAAGTTTTAACATATTATCGGCGTTATAGCGACTGGTAAAAACGCCTACTTGCATAACTTCTTGACTGTGCCACACGGTGTGAAAAGCACCAGGGGCAATAAATTTTACTAATTCTTCATCTTGTTGGCTTCCAGCCGCCACCACCACTCGGTAACGTAAATTGATTTGTCCAACATTCGTTACCCTTGGGGAAGGTTGGTTGTTATAAGTAACAATTACCGTTGGAGGTACTGGCATCTGGGTACTACTAGAGTTGTCTGTCGCGGCATTGTAATTGGGTATGGGAGCTCCATCTACTACTGGTAATTCCTGCCATCGACTGCTAGGGGGTTGTATAGGTGCTGATTCGACTGGTAAGGATTGTTTTGGGCTATTCAGTCTTTGTATAGATCCTGAATGCTGCCATTGATTGTTAGGCGGTTGTATGGGTGCTGATTCAACTACTAACGATTGTTTTGGGCTATTGAGTCTTTGTATGGCTCCAGGAGCTACCGCGATTTGCTTTCCTTGACTACTAGGTGGTTGTACAGGTGCTGATTCCACTGGTAAGGATTGTCTTGGGCTATTGAGTCTCTGTAAGGCTCCAGGAGCTACAGCAATTTGCTTTCCTTGACTACTAGGTGGTTGTACAGGTGCTGATTCCACTGGTAAGGATTGTCTTGGGCTATTGAGTCTCTGTAAGGCTCCAGGAGCTACAGCAATTTGCTTTCCTTGACTACTAGGTGGTTGTGCAGGTGGTACTGTTGTAGCCTTTGATGCAGAAAACTCAACAGTAACAGGAGGAATCTGTACATAATTCAATTGAGATGTATTGGGTTTATCTGTCGCAGCCTGGCGGTTATTACTGGGGTTGACTTTTAAGGGTTGTTTATTGCTATTCGTTGTCAAGTTAGTAGGGCTAGGAAAATCTGTATATTTAGAATTAGAAATAGATGGCTTTTGATTAACAGAAGCAACCGGCTCTGGCAAAGCCTTTGGCTGCTGTGATAGGTATTGTTTGCGAGAACTAGAGTTATTAGGCAAATTTCTGCTGTTGGAACTTCTCTCAAAAGATATAGAGAGTGGGATTGTTGGTGATGCGGATGCAGCGGTTGTCCCAGTAATCTGTGTAGCTGTTTTAGTGTTAGTATCTACTTGGCCGGTGATACGATCGCTTCTTAGGGTGTTGCCATAAGCACTAATCATCTGCTTAGCAGCACTAGCATTGATGTCATAACGTTTGTTGTTGCGAAACTCATTTTGCCCTGGTTCTGTTGGGCTACCCAAGTCTGGTGTTGCTTGGGAGATCGCTACTAATCCATCTTCTTTATTATCTTGAATTAAATTATTCCGCAAAACTGGGTGAGAATTAGCTTGCACTACAATACCGGATCTGTTGTTTTGAATTCGATTACCTATTAACATTGGTTGGGCATTTTGAGCAATATTGATCCCAAAGCCCGTTTGTTGAAACACATTCTCGCGCACCTCAGGACGAGAATTACCAGTAATTGTGATTCCATTTGCCCCATTGCGTTCAAAGTGGTTATTCCGAACTGAGGCTTGACTATTACCAGTGATAGAAATTCCATCTTGGGTATTGCCAGTAAAAGTATTTGCCGCGACTATTGGACTAGTGTATTCAATCCACAAGCCGTAACCACGGCGGTTGGAATTTGTTACTGTTACTCCCGTCAACCTCGCTTGATCTGCACCAACAACTGTAACGTTTTTGCCACCAAAGGTGCGACTGAGATAATCTCCACCTCCAGCTATGACAATATCACGGCCTTTGTTGCCTTGATCTCCTTGGATTGAAACACCTGGTTTGAGCATTAAAGGAAATCTCTCTCCATTTTCAGCGCTGTAGGTGCCTTTTGAGAGTATGATGACAGTGTTAGGTTTAGCCGATTGTAGTGCTCGGGTAATGGTTTTTAAAGGAGTGCGTTCATCAGCATTCCCAACTTTGTCATCTCCAACACTTGGGTTGACAAAAAGTACATTAACCTGAGACATTGTTTTGGCACTAGCTTGCAGTTCCTTTGAAGCTATAGGCGTCTGAGCCATTACGGCATCTATGTTTGTGGCGAAAAATACTATATTTGCTAGTGCTATACTGGTTGTGCAAAACGATACTGAACCATTAAATATTGAAAATGTTCGTAGTTCTAAACATCGATACGGTGGATCACATAATGGATTCAACTTAGCAGATGCGAAATTTATTTTACAAGACTTAGGGAAAATGTTGAGATGAAACACTTTAAGAGCACTCCTTGAACCAAATATAACTTTTTATAGTCTTTAAGACGCTGATATGTCGATCATCTCAGTCAGCAATTGACCTGTTACTACTTTTTGATAGAAAGTAATTTGTTAACAAATCAATACAGATAAGAAAGATATTGCAAATATGAAAGGGGCTGGCTGTTACGATGAAAGCACTAATGGGGTTGTTGTCATGGTCGAGCCAAACAGCCAAACAGAGCAAATAAAGCAAGTGGTTTACCGCATTTTAGATGCAAATTTAGACCGCGCTCGTGAAGGTTTGCGAATTATTGAGGAATGGTGTCGCTTTGGCTTGAATAATGCCCATTTGGCTAGTCAATGCAAAAAAGAGCGACAAGAAATAGCTAATTGGCATACTGCACAAATACGTGCAACACGGGATACACTAAATGATCCAGGTACTGATTTAACCCATCCTCAAGAGGAAGAACGTAATAGCATTAAATCCTTGTTACAGGCTAACTTCTGCCGAGTGCAAGAAGCTTTGCGTGTGGTAGAAGAATATAGCAAACTATACAACCCAAATATGGGGAAAGTATTCAAGCAGATGCGCTACCGCATTTATACCCTAGAAACTGATTTAATGGGTCAAGAGCGGCATCAGGTGCTTTTGCGATCGCGCTTATATCTTGTCACCTCCCCTCACGAAAAATTGTTGGAGATTGTTGAAGCTGCCCTTAAAGGCGGCTTAACTCTCTTGCAGTACCGCAATAAAACTGCCGATGATTCTTTTCACTTAGAACAAGCAAAAAAGTTGAGACAACTGTGTCACCTATACGGTGCTATTTTTATTATCAATGACCGTGTAGATGTGGCATTGGCAGTTGATGCTGATGGTGTGCATCTGGGACAGCAAGATATGCCTATTGCTATTGCCAGACAATTACTTGGTCCACAGCGCATAATAGGCAAATCTACCACAAATTCTGAAGAAATGCAACGGGCAATTACCGAAGGTGCAGATTATATCGGGGTAGGACCAGTTTATGAAACGCCTACAAAAGCAGGTAAGCCAGCAGCTGGTTTAGAGTATGTAAGCTATGCTGCTAAAAATTCTCCTATCCCTTGGTTTGCGATCGGCGGAATCGACCCCAATAATATAAACGAGGTGATTGACGCTGGAGCAAATCGTGTGGCGGTAGTGCGAAGTCTGATGCAAGCAGAGCAACCAACTTTAGTAACACAGTATTTTCTCTCTCAACTAAATCGCATTCAACCAGAATTTAAGAACTCTCATGTCTAATCAGATTACCCTTGTTGTTAACGGGGAAACACGTAGCTGTTCATCTCAAGTTACTTTACCCAATTTGTTAGAAACACTGGGGTTCAATCCTCGCTTAGTAGCTGTCGAGTATAACGGTGAAATTTTACACCGCCAGTTTTGGGCTCAGACACAAGTACAGCAGGGAGATAATTTGGAAGTGGTGACAATTGTTGGTGGAGGGTAGAAACAGTTATCAGTTATCAGTTATCAGTCAAGAATAATGTGTTTATACGAGCGCGAAACACCGCACCATACACCTTGATTACTGATAACTGTTCACTGTTTACCTGTCACTCCCTATCTGAAGCATAAAGAGAACGATATAGGGTTCTGCGGTTAGCTAATGCTTTTGCTCTACAACCTAGTGTTTGGCGGAGTTGGGAGTCTTCGCATAGGCGACGGAAAGCTTGCAAAATTTCGTTGCCAGAATAGGGATTGACTAAAAGACCATTTTCTTCGTGGCTAACTACATCTTTTATACCACCGACATTACTTGTAATTACGGGTTTACCAAAGTAAGCTGCTTCTATGATACCGATGCTTAGACCTTCTATACTAGCGGCTTGGATGTTATCTAAAGTCAGCATTGCAAAAATATCACAAGCTGCATAGTACCCAGCCAATTCATAATCAGGCTTATACCCAGCAAAGTGCACTCGCCGTTCGACTCGTAAGCGACGAGCCAAAGAATAAAGTTCTGATTCACCTGGACCGTATCCACAAAGTATATAGTGGACATCGAACCCCCAGGTCAATAGTGGTGTTAAAGTCTCGATAATTAGGTCGAAGCCTTTACGCTTGACAAACTTTCCTACAGAAAGAATCACCAGTGCTGTTTGTGGAATATCGTGTGCACTCCGCGTCTGCAAGCGTAAACTATCAAGATAGCTTTGACCTAGAGTTGCACCAAATTTGTCCCTTCTAACCACAGGGTTAATGACGTGGGTAGGGGTGTTAAATCGGAAATGAGTACTTAGGTAGTCTCGTGTAAACGAACTTTTACAAACGATGCCTTTGGCTCGTTTTAGTGTCAGTTCAAATAGGGATTTTATTATGTGGTTACGTAAAGCACACAGAATATCGTTTCCATGTACGTAGACAAAAAAACGGATAGGAAGCAGGTAGCTTAAGAGAAGTACTGAAATAAAGTCGTAACCGTGACCCCATTCAATATACCGGTAGTGATAGCGAAAATAAAGTTTGATTGCGAGTAGAAATGACCAGACTGTATTCAGTATAGCTTGTATAATGTTACCGATTAAACCATTACGGTAGTATGTAAGGTTTGGCCAGCGATAGACGGGAAACTTCTGCGCTTTGTCAAAGGCTTTGTCTCCTGAGCAACCACCAACTAGAACTATGATACGGTCTGGATCTTGTAAACAACGATTATAAAGATATTCCTCGATACCACCTGATGAAGGCAGGAAAGTACGGGATATAACTAAGATGTCAGCAGATACAGTTTGATCCCTGATTTTTGTCTTTATTCGTGAAATATTTTCCATATCTTTTATAAAGCCTACACCCTGTTCTCTTACACCCCTAGTACCGCAAGGCAGAATTAACTGATTGAAATTTCAAAAAATTTATAAACGTTAACGTTGATTTAGAACGGTTGCTTTATTTCCGCCTCCAGTCTACTAACTCCCCAAGTAAAGCTGTTATTAGAGCCTATTCACAGACTATAAAAATGTCATGCCAAAATGCCTAAAGGTTATGTACGGTTATCTACACGAGGAAATCCCTCTTAAGCTCCCTACCTATTGAGCATAAGAAAAGGTAGATTTGAAATGTAGCCTATTTTTTAGGGCTACTGCCAATTCACTACTCTGTAGGGCTACGGGCTGCGTCACCTGCGCGCTGCAACACTCCTACCAGTACTGGTAGAACTTAAAAGTTATAACGTTTTTCAAGCGACTGTGTTATGCGTCACAAACTACAACAAGCGATTAAACCGCTTTTTAAATCTCTTTTCATCCTTAGCCTTGTCTTCGCATTGGCATTTAGTCACGCTGATGGAGCTCTAGCTGCTCGCAGTGGAGGAAGAATCGGCGGTGGCTCCTTTAGAATGCCTTCTTCGAGCCGTACTTACTCGTCACCAAGTCGCGGCGGTTATGGCTATCCGAGCGGGGGATATTATTCTCCCTACCCTGGTGGTGGATTTGGCTTTCCTTTCTTGATTCCCTTTTGGGGTATCGGTGGAGGGTTTGGCGGTTTATTCAGTATTCTAATTTTTCTAGCGATCGCTAACTTCATAGTACAAGCCTTCCGACGTGCTGGTAGCACTGAAGTAGAAGAAGGCGATATCAGCAGCAACTCACCTGTTTCTATTACTCGTGTCCAGGTTGGTATGCTAGCAAGCGCTCGTAATCTGCAGAATGATCTGAACCACATTGCCGAAACTGCTGACACTAACACCCCAGAAGGTAGAGCAGAAATTTTGCAAGAAGCAAGCCTCGCTTTACTGCGCCACCCAGAGTACTGGATATATGCTGGTGGTGGATCAGGGCAAGCTCGGTTAAATTCCGCTGAAGCAGAATTTAACCGTCTAGCATTGGCAGAACGCAGTAAATTTACAGCAGAAACACTTTCTAATGTGAATAACCAACTCAAATCTGCTGCACCCAAAGATATTTTACCTGGTGGTAATGAGTTAGATAATCCAACTCGTCTAATTAGCGAAGGTCCTGGAGAATATATTATCGTCACTTTGCTAGCGGCGACATTAGGTAAGTTCCAAATCCCGACGATTAACGGCAGTGACGACTTGCGTCAAGCTTTACGTCAAATTGGCAGCATTCCTAGCGATAAACTGCTTGCTATCGAAGTCCTTTGGACTCCACAAGCTGAAGGTGATACCCTTACTTCTGATGATTTGTTGGCAGAATATGCTGATCTGAAATTGGTTTAATTAAGAGAAGAGGGAACAGGCAACAAGCAACAGGAAAATCTCCATTATTAAAATAGGGGATTTGTAATCGAATTATAAAAAGGGGGGAAGGGAGAGGCTGCGATCAGCAGCCTCTCCCTTCCCTCATCTTGTATGAGAATAATTATCATTTTTATAACTGTACGTTCGCTCATTTTTAACCGGAAGATTTAATTAAGCCTTACTCTAATCAACTTCCTTAAGATACAGAAGCTTCGCCAGGAAAAAGGACTTGCTAGCATTTCTGTAACACTGCACTCAGTATTTTGTGGTCCCCCCGGAACAGGGAAAACGACAGTTGCTCGTCTAATAGGTCAAATATATAAACATTTAGATCATGTGGAAGACGTCTGGTTAAAATCTGTTAAGTACAGCGCTACCTAATTCTTCTGCGAAATCATTCACGTGGCTATGACTCGAAAACCACATACCCTGAGTCCACCATCCGATTCGTTCCAGCTTCGACTCGCGCTACGACAAAGTACAGAACTGAAACTCCAAGAACCACCGCGAAGCACTCGGCGATTATGATCTCCTCCTATTTCCCATATTCTGCCATCTCGTGGTGCGCCATCGTAATTTTTATGCCAAGGATCAGCACACCATTCCCACACTAGTCCATGCATATCATACAACCCAAAAGCATTTGCTACCTGGAAACTACCTACAACAGTCGTTTCTTTACGAGATTTACCTTTTGATGCAAAAGAGTGGATATCACTGTCACTACAGTTTGCTAAGTCACTGGTAAGTGTTTCGCCAAAATGGAATGGTGTAGTAGTACCTGCACGACACGCATATTCCCATTCAGCTTCACTGGGTAAGCGATAATTGCGTCCAGTTTTTTCTGACAATCTTGCGCAAAATTCTACAGCTTCGTGCCATGATACATTTTCAACTGGTCTATTTGTGCCTCGGAATTTCGATGGATTGGGGTTTAATGATTGTTTGATTTTTGGTAAATTTGCTACAAATCTCCATTGGTTTTGAGTTATGGGAAATTTACCCATAAAGAAAGGTTCCAGATTAACTTGGTGCTGAGGACGTTCATCAGCATCCCCTTCTTCATCTGATGATCCCATCATAAAACTGCCACCAGGAATTGCTACCATTTCAACAGTAACGCCATTACCCAATTCTTCTATATAAAAGTTCCCACTCCTTTCTTCGCGCCTAATTTCGTTACCAGCAGCGTTTACTGTCACCACTTCAAATTCAAAAGATTGTAGGGGGGGAAAGACTGATATTATTTTTTGTATTCGAGTCGGTGACTCATATTGCGAATGGGAAAGCAATTGTGTACTGCTTAATTGTGAAGAAGATAAATCTTTGAGAACTTCTGCTGCTGATTGATATCTTTCCTTTGGTAAATGTTTTAGTAATTTATCTAGAATTTGTTCTAATTCTTTGCTAACGGTAAGACTTTTTTCTTGCAAACACTCTCGCCATAGCCATTGCCCACTCATGGGATCATAAAGATGATCTTGAATTTGTCCATAATCATCTTGTATGGGTAAACATTTAGTTAAAAGACGGATACAAGTGACACCTAGAGAGTATAAATCACTGGAATGGTAGGCAAACCCAGCCATTTGTTCTGTAGGCGCATAGCCAATTGTATAGATTGCTGTTGCTTGTCTACCTATGCTGGTTTGAGTTACCTGTTTTGCACCGCCAAAGTCGATTAATACGAGTTCCTTTTTAGGAAAGGTTCGGCGAATGATATTTTCTGGTTTTATATCTCGGTGGATAACGTTACGAGAGTGAATAAATTCGAGAACAGGTAATAAATCACCTAGGATTTCCCAAATCTCTTGCTCACTAAAGGTTTTTTCTTGAAGTTCCTTTAGGAGAGTATGTCCTTGAATAAACTCTTGCACTAAATACAAGCATGAACCTTGTTCAAAATAAGCAAGTAATCTGGGAATTGAAGGGTGGTTCTCTCCCAGTTCATACAACCGAAAAGCTTCTTCTTTAAACAAAAGCGCTGCTTTGGTAAGTTGGGAGGTTCCCTGAACTTGGGGAAAAAATTGCTTGATAACGCAAGGCGCATCGAGTCTATCTACATCTTCTGCTTTATAAGTTCTGCTAAACCCACCTTCGCCTAATAATGTTGATACCCGAAATCGGTTTCTCAGAAGCTTGCCAAAGTTTCTTTCTCCACAACTAATGCAAAACCTATTGCCATCAGGGTTGAAAGGATTTGAGCAATCGGGATTTTGGCATATTTCCATAATGAGCCGTAGACCCCATCCTGTTCAAAGTTGACTCTATAAGAGCAAGTGCAAAATAATCTTAATTATAAGAGTAAGTGCAAAATAGATATTTATAAGGGCAAGATCCATATTGGAGAGTCTGTATATAATCTCATACGGGGCTAACACAGACTAGTACAACAAGGTAAAAGGAGCTATTTATTCGTCTACTCTTAGAAATTAAATATATCTATAATATATGAGCGCACGGATTTCCATTTTTCAAAGATATCTCCAAAGAGCTAATCTTGTCAAGCGTACAGATTAGCCCCTCCGGGGCGGGTGTGGGGTGAGAAACTAGCCCGCGAGCGTAAGGTTTAAAGTCTCGCTTTGAAAGTGGTCGAAAAAATCGATCTCTATACGGTTCGGTTGAAACCCCACCTATGAGTGGTGGCTTTATATTTTCCCTACACCCTACACCCCACACCCTGTTCACTCTTACACCCTTCACGCTCGACGTTTATCCTCAAAAGAAGCCCGAATCCATTCAGCGACAAAAGCAGCGATCGCAGAGCCTAACATTAAGATAACTGAGAGAGCGTTAATATCTGGTTTGACACCTGTTCTGATTCGGCTGAAAATTTCCATTGGCAAAGTGTTAAAACCGCTACCAGCAGTAAAACTGGCAATCAGAAAATCGTCTAAGCTTAAGACAAAGGCTAGTAGGCAGCCAGCTATAATGCCAGGCATTAACTGAGGGAGTAATACTTTAATCAAGGCTTGTCCTGGTGTTGCTCCTAAATCTAGTGCTGCTTCTTCTAAATGCGGATCTAAGTTATTCAGTCGAGACGAGACAACAAGGCTAACGTAGGCAAGACAGAATACCACATGGGCAGCAATAATTGTCCATAAACTCAGCGGGATAGCGAATGCTGCTAGAAAAACTAGGGTAGATACGGCGATCGCAATATCGGGAATAATCAATGGCAAGTAAGCAATACCACGATACAATACCTTCCCTGGAAAATGATATCGTGCTAAACCAATTGCCATCAGAGTTCCCAATACGGCTGAAACACCTACTGCACCACAGGCAACGAGCAAACTGTTTTGCAAAGCAGTTAAAATTCGTTCATCACTAAATAATTTGCGATACCAATCCCACGTAAACCCTTGCCATGTTGCACTATAAGGGGACTGATTAAAACTATAAAACGCAAGTATCAGTATGGGTAGATACATGAAAATAAACATCAGCAGTGAGAAAACCGCCTGCCATACGACACGCGGTTTGTTTTGGGATGGAGATTTATTCACCGTTTTTGTCAGTTGCTAGTTGTTAGCTATTACTTAGTAGTTGGCATGAAACAACCAACAACAATACAGCTACTAACTATAGCTAGCATACTTTTAGTTATAAGTCAATAGCTCAGGCCCAAATTGCTTTAAGTTCACCGCGTTGGATCAACGTTATTGCGATAAGCAACAGATTTAGAGCGGTTACGACCTAAACCCACAAGACCAACTAGACCAAGTAAGCCTAACCAACCCCAACTAGAACCGCGATTGTCATTTGTCGTACTAGCTCCTTGAGAACCGCTATTATCAGTAGTTGTTCCGGTACTATTGGTGCTACTGCCAGTGTTAGTACCACCAGAATTTGAGCTATTACCTGTAGTTCCTGTACCATCAGAAGCTGTGCCGCTACCTGTACTGCCGGTGCCAGCACCACCCGTAGTATCTGTACCCGTACCTGTGGTGCCTGTGCCCGTGCCAGTACCTGTAGTGCCTGTGTCCGTGCCAGTACCTGTAGTACCTGTGCCCATGCCAGTACCTGTAGTGCCTGTGCCCGTGCCAGTACCTGTAGTGCCTGTGTCCGTGCCAGTACCTGTAGTACCTGTGCCCATGCCAGTACCTGTAGTGCCTGTGCCCGTGCCAGTACCTGTAGTGCCTGTGTCCGTGCCAGTACCTGTAGTACCTGTGCCCGTGCCAGTACCCGTAGTGCCTGTGTCCGTGCCAGTACCTGTAGTACCTGTGCCCATGCCAGTACCTGTAGTACCTGTGCCCGTGCCAGTACCCGTGCTGGAACCTGTACCAGATCCGCTTGCTCCAACACCACCAGCACCACCACCACCTGCTCCTTGAGCGTAAACAGGGGCGGCTAAAGGCAAAGCAGCTAAGCTGATGGCAAAAATACTAGCCCAGAAAGTTTTAGATTTATTAGAAGTTTTCATGTTCTTGCTTCCTTTGATATTTGAAATTTCTCTCAGTTCAATTTTTTTATTTCTATTTCAATTTAGAAAATTGCGGAAACAATTGAAAATTTACCACTCATGACTATCATGATAATTATTCAAAAATAATCCTATAAAAATGTAATTTGAATCAATTATTATGATTAATGATTAGAATAACTACTAATATTTTAGATAACTTCTACCACTGGAGTAGATGTATTGCTACTAAAGTAATAGATTTTTACCTTTTGTTAAGTTTCTGTGTCAACACCTACGTATTTCTGCCATTTTTCAGAAGATAAGGGCTTGTAAAAAGCTTACTGCCATTAGGCGATCGCATTAGCTCTAATTTTTAGCAAAAGGATATTTCGGAAGTTTATTTTTTGCAGGTAATAATTTTCATACAGTGTAAAACACCTATATCTAGGTTTGATGCGGCTTTGAGAAATGAAGTAAAAAATTGGAGATTTAACTTACACTATTCACTGAAAATATAAAGAAAGTTTCCTTCTCAAGGATGTCGAAGATTGATAATAGATTTATTAATCGAGGATAAAACGTAAAATTATTGTAGTGGGGGGATATCTTGCCTGCTTCCTAAGCTTCAAATAGGCCAAGAAATTGATGATTAATTAGATAGATATAAAAAGAAAGCCCTCTAACCAATTGGTTAGAGGGCTTTCTTGATATATCTACCTGGCATCGAGCTATTTTAGCGGGAGGCTACCCTCCGACTATCGTCGCCGCAACAGCGTTTCACCTCTGAGTTCGGGATGGGATCAGTGTGGTTCCACCGCACCATTGACACCAGGAAT
>JAESFG010000344.1_pt1 | contig 69825 bp, 72 predicted proteins | sample 9269371 | NCBI WGS metagenome assembly JAESFG01 (sample SAMN14506227, study PRJNA617093) | algae metagenome | isolation source: Aetokthonos hydrillicola CCALA 1050 (B3-Florida) and co-occurring... | place: USA: South Carolina | collected 2013-01-01
CCCTCGGCGATCGCGGTCTTGCCGACGCCCGGCTCGCCGATGAGGACGGGGTTGTTCTTGGTGCGGCGGGCGAGGATCTGGACGGTGCGGCGAATCTCCTCGTCGCGGCCGATGACGGGGTCGAGCTTGCCGGCGCGCGCGGCTTCGGTGAGGTCGCGGGCGAATTTCCTGAGCGCGTCGTAGCGGTCCTCGGCCGAGGCGGTGTCGGCGGTCTTGCCCTTGCGCAGCATATTGATCGCGCCATTGAGGGCATCGGCGCGCACCCCGGCGGCGGCGAGCGCCCTGCCCGCCGCGGTGGTGCCGGCGAGCGCGAGGGCGAGCAGCATCCGCTCGACCGTCACATAGCTGTCGCCCGCCTTCTGCGCGATCTGCTCGGCCTGGTCGAGCACGCGCACCGCGTCATTGTCGAGCCCCGGCGCCTGCTGCGCGCCGCTGCCCGAGACCGCCGGCACCTTGGCCAGGGCCGCGTCCGTCTCCTGCGCCGCCCGCGCCGGCTCGCCGCCCGCCGCGCGGATGAGGCCCGCCGCCATGCCCTCGCTATCCTCGAGCAGCGCCTTGAGGAGATGCTCGGGGCTGATCCGCTGGTGGTTCATGCGGATCGCGACGGTCTGCGCGCTCTGGAGGAAGCCCTTGGCGCGATCGGTGAATTTCTCGAGGTTCATGGTACGGCCCTATGCGGATGGTAGCGGGCATATGGTGTTGCCCAAAGGCAACACAAGAGGGCCGCTAATCCCGCCGCCGCGCCGCTGGTGGAGCGGAACATAGAGTTTGGCGCTGAGAAATCCGGCTGAAGTTGCGCAATCAGTGCCGAAAACGTGAGAAATACGTAATTTGAAGCTTTACCAGTGCCAATCTCTATGTGCCGATGTTTACCAGTGGCAAAGAACGCAAAACTGACGATTGTCGGGCGTTGATGGCGAGGTGGTAAACAAGCTGGTAAATGCCTAGCGAAACTGATCGCCACGCCGGAACTGATGCATCGCCAGCTTCAGGAATTCCAGAGTGGCTGAGACATCAGCTTCCTTGTCGTACTCAGCATGGTAACGATCCGCAAAGAACTCTGCCAGCGACAGCAAGCCGCCCAATGCGCGCGCGGCGACATTTGTACCACTCGGTTCGTCTCCGAAAATTGCTCCCCTCGTGTCGACAAGGAACCGCACCACGGCGCAGCGGGCCAGTAGCGATACTTCTGGCAGAACGGAGCCACTGTGGGTTGCCATCTTCTCGATCAGCGCCGTCGTAAACCAGCGCGCATAGTCGTCTGGTACTGCACCCCGCCTTTTCCAGTTCGCGATGCTGGATGGCGGAACTCCCATAGCGCGAGCGAGGTCCGCATCTGATCGTCCGCCCAACGCTCGTGTAGCGGCGCTGATGAAGCTCGGCAGGCCAACCCCTCTCGGCGGACCCACGATTGACAGTAATGATTGCAATTCACCATCTTTCATGTCATAGCCTGTCCAACCATGGCGGGAGATGACTAGATGACGGCCGACCTGCTGTCCAACGTCCGCATTGACGATGCAATTCTCGAAATGAAGCTTAAGGCGGGCGTTGAGACTGACACGGCGCTCGCAGAATTTTTAGGCAAGGCGCAAAGCACAGTCGCCGCGTGGCGCCGCCGAGGCCGCATCCCACAAGCTGCTGCCATTCGTTTCGAATTGAAGCTTCGCGCCTCCGAAAGCGCTGCGGCATGATGGCGCGTTGGCTGTCTACGGTGGAATTCGCTCAGGAAGCTCGCTGCACAAGGCAAGCCGCCCACCGAATTCTCTCTCGCGCATCCATGGGCAAGGCGTGGAATGGCCTGACCCTCACCGTCCGTATCACCAAGGGCGAAAAGGGCGGAGGCCGCTCCGGCGTCCGCTATGAAGTGCTTCTTAGCAGCCTCTCAGAGCCGCTTCAGAGGGCATATCTTGGCGAAGCCGAGCCGGACGACGCGGGCTCATCGATCGTGCCCTACGCAGCGCCCAAGTACTTCGTCGCGGCGCTCAACCAAGGCAAGGTAGAGGAGAAGCGCTATCGCGTGCTCCGCCTCATCATGGAGACGGCATTCGGCACCGCCGAACGCGCTAAGGCGATCCGCGACGCCAGCCATCATCATGACGTGCCCGTCCGCACCATCCAGCGCTGGGTAAGCCGTTGCGAGGCGCATGGCTGGCATCTCGACGCGCTTGGCCGCAAATGACCGACCGATTCGGGCAACAGGCGGGTTTGGGTCTCGCGCCAGTTTGATCGGCGCTTCCGCGAAGCTGGCTATGGGCAGCCCGAACTTGAGGACCTGGCTGATTGGATGACGCGCGTCATCGCCGGCATCTGGCAATCGCCGGTACAGCGCGCCGGGTGGAAGCGGGTGCGCCTCGAGGCGTTGACCTGCCTCAAGCGGGAGTGCGCGCTGCGCGGCTTTGACCTTCCGGCGCGAGCGACATTCGACCTGTCCAGGCGGCGGATTGAGGAGCTGCGCTATCATCGCGCCGTGGATATCATGGCGCACGACGCCAAGCGCCACGACGACGCCAAGCCGCGCATCCGCCGTGACAATAGCCGCTTCGCTCCGATGGAACAGATCGTCATGGACGTGAAGCCGCTCGATTGCGTCGTCGCACGCCCTGACGGTTCGCACGCCTATCCCAAGCTGATCGGCTTTTTTGACAGCGGTACGCATCGGCTGTTCGGCCGCATCATCCTTCTCCCGCCGGGCGAGGGTGTGCGCCAAGAACATGTGACAGATGCTTTTCTCGACATGGTGCAAAGTCCCGATTGGGGCTTCCCACAGCAACTCTATTTCGACAACGGATCGGAATATAAGCACTTCTATCTTATTCGCGACGCGATCAAATTGATCAGCGACCTTAACAATCGTGTCATCATCCACGCGAAACCATACTCCGGCGCTTCAAAGCCAATCGAGAGCAAGTTCGCGGTCTTAGACCGGCACATTACATCACAGATGGGCGGTTATACGGGCTCCGACCGGATGGATAAGAAAATCCATCGGATGGGTAAGGCTGCAAAGCCTTACAACGGCTCGATCGAAGAGTTCGAACGCGAGTTTTTCGAACGATTGGCCGACCTGCACGCGATGCCCATCGGCAGCGGGCCGTTTCGTGGTAGGAGCCCGCTCGAAATATACCACGACCATCTTGATCAAGGATGGCGACCCGTTGCGGTTCATCGGCTGGCGCTCGACTGCGCATTCGCAAAGCAGCTCGGTCCGCGCAAGGTCGATCGCGGCGTCATCACGATCGGGCAGCAACGCTATCGGCATGAGCAACTGGCACAGTTCGCCGGCCGCCGCGTGCCAGTCGTCAAGCCATACCGCCGAAGCGCATGGCCGTTGGCCAACCTGCCTGAAGTGGGCTGGGTCGCACTTGAGCCGGAAATGCTCTGTCTGCCCGGCGATGTTGGCGGTGCGCAAGACGCCGGGCGCTTGCAGAAGCAGCACAACCAAGCGGTTCGCCGTCTGAAGTCCCGGGCGCTGCCGTTCGACCCGACGAACAACGTCCGCGAACGGGTGGCGGCGCTGCCAACCCGCGCCGCGCCGGCGCCGATGATCGACGTCATGATGTCGCCTAGGCGGAGCGCTTCGCGGGCGCACGGATCGAGGCGGAACGCAAGCGGCGCGAACAGCCAACTGAGGAGCAACGTCGCATCGCTCGCCAGCTGGAATGGCTCGAACGTCAGGAGAGGCCGGATGCAAGCCGTAAGGCGGGATGATTCCGCGCACCCCTTCGTTGAAACGACGGTTGCGCGGCTGATGCTGGCGCTGATGCGCAAGACGCATGAGCGGTGCGGGATCACAGTCATATCCGGGCCTTGGGGTATCGGGAAGACAACGGCGATCGATGCCTTCGCCCGCGAGATCGAATCCGAGCGCGTCGTTATGAAGGTCGAGCCGGGCGCGACGAAGCGCGGCGCGACGGGAGGTAATGTCTTGCAGCTCGTCTTGCAGGCGCTGCGCGACAGCCAAGCGATCAACCGCCACTACATCGGCAACGCGACCTGGACGCTGAAGCAACAGATTGGCAGCCTGCTATCGGAGCAGTTCGGTCACTACCCTGACGAACATGGCATCAGCCAGCCGATGTTCACCTTCATTTTCGATGAGGCTCAGTATCTCTCGCGTGAAGCGATCGAGATGCTGCGGTTCTGGAATGATCGGGACCGCACAACAACGCCGTTCCGGGTCGGCCTCGTCTTCGTGGGAAACAACGAATTCGCGCTGGCAGAAAGCCCAGGCGGCGAAAGCGTTCTGTTAGGTGCCGTTCGGAGCAGGCTGCTGTTCGAGGAGCAGCTCGACTACGCGCATGTCAGTGACATGGACCTCACCTTGTTCTGCCAATCGCGCGGCATAGGTGACGCGGGCGCGATTGCCGAGCTTATCAGCTATTTCGGCAAGCCGAGGGTGAAGCGCGATCTGCGCACGGCCGAGGGGCCGCTTTCCATGGTCAATCTGAGCGCCGATGGGCGACCCGTGACGGCCGACCTTGTGCGTTCGATCATCGTCTTTTGATCGTGGCTAAAGTCAAGTAAGGGAGAACATGCATGTCAATCATGACTAGTAAAGTCGATCCGGCGAAACAAGAGTCAATCGATCCAGAAGCGGCATTTTGGGAGGTTGATCTGCATGTTGATCAAGTAGGTGACATGATAGAAATACTTGATCAATTAGTCAGCGTTTCGTGCGTCCATCTGGAGAGCAAACTTTTATCAGCGTTCGCGGCAATCAAGCTGTTAATCGAAAGGGCAAGGACGCCTCTGGACATTTTATCCGGCCAGCTAGGTAGCATGCGCCGCGAAGCAATGTCGGAGATTGTCCGTTCGCATGCCGAGAGTTTAGCAAAGTCGATTTCGCCGGAAGGCTCGCCGGCATCGCTTGGCCAAGCAACCCTACGCAACCTTATCACGGCCCAGGCCAAACTCCTGAAGATGCTTGACGGTGAAGGAGACGCTCACTCGGCAGGCACGCAGCCAACGTCACCGGATCAATTGGCGCTCGACTCCCTCAGGGCTTTGGAGGATGCGGCGCGCGTCGCGACGAAGCTAACTGAAATGTTGCGTCATGAACCCGTCCAGTCGGCTTAAGGCGCCGAGCGTGGCGCGGAGGCAGCTGGGCTTGGATGAGGATGCCTGCCGGGCTATCCTCGCACGCCAGACGGGCACTGCTTGCTCCGAACATCTCATGGGCGAGCACGACGAGCTGTTCGCGCGTAGCGCCTTCGTGTCGGAAGTGCCGGTGGCCAGTGGCGCGCGCGCGGCGCGCGTGCAGTTGATGCCGATGGGAGAGCATCGCCCGCGCCACGGCACGCCGCCCCGGCTGGTGCTCGTCGATCGCGCGCATGCTGAGGCGGTTGTCGCAGCCTCCAACCAGTATCGCGGCCCCAACGCCATGGTGATCGACTATGACCATCAGCCGGTGTGCGCGCCCGCCGTGGCGGGCTGGATCAGCAAGCTCATTGTTGCAGACGATGGCATCTGGGCTGACGTCAATTGGACCGCTCTGGCGACGGCCGCGCTCGCCGATCGCCGCTACCGGTATATCTCGCCCTATTTCGGCCACCGGCCCAATGGCCGCGTCACCCGCATCATCAATGCCGGGCTCATCAACACACCCAATCTCGACCTGGCCGCCGTGGCCAGCACGCAGCCGGTAAGCACTTCCACCAGCGATTGGAGGGTGATGGCCACGGCGCTGCGCCGTGCCGAGGACGCGGACGCGTCGGCTTTCCTGGCCGCGATCCACTTGACCGAGATGCTCTGCCATGAACCCATCAAACCGGCTTAAGCTGCTGAACCTCGCGCGGCGACGGCTTGGCCTGGACGAGGATAGCTATCGTGCGATCCTTGCCAGCCAAGCCGGCGTCACCAGCGGCAAACTGGTCGTCGCTGATCCCGATGCCTTCGAGCGCGTCATGGCCCATTTGCGCAAGCTGGGCTTTCGAAGCGATGCGTTCAACCGCGCCGATGGCCGAGAGCCGGCCGGCACCATGGCGACGGCCGGGCAGATCGAGCTGATCCGCAAGCTGTGGATCGGCAACAGCGGCAAGCAACCGGGCGCCGAGCTGGACCGATGGATCGAGCAGCGATTCAAGGTGTCGTCGCTGCGGTTCGTCACCTTCGCCACGGCACGAAAGTTGATTGGCGCCCTGAGGGCCTGGGAGGCTCGAAAGGCGGCAAAGGCTAGGTCCAAGCCCCCGAGCCGCCCACCCCACCTCTTACACCCTCTTAAATCGATTTTTGAGGGTGCATTGCGGGTGAGCGTCCGTCACGACTTCCGACAGAACGCCTGCCGGTCGCGGCGTCGGCATTGCTGAGGGCCGCAGTGTCTTGTCCTCAAGGGCTAGACCGGACGTCCGAAACGGCCTGCGGTTGAGCCATGATTTACATGCTGCGCAGCCGAGTTGCAATGATATCGGCTTCTGTGACCGGTCCGCGGCACAAACGCCCTTGAGCGCCTCCTGAAATAGCTCATCTAATTTGACTGAAACAGATCGGCTAGATCGGGGCCATGAGCGATGCACCCGATTTGCTGCCCGATTTGGTGGATGCCGTCCACCGGCTGGTCGGCGCCGATCAGGCGCGGACGGTCCAAGAAGCGCTCGGCGGGGCACGCATCTACGTTCCGAAACATGCCGACAAGGGGCATTGGCTCACTGATCTGGTCGGCGCCGATGGGATGCGCAAGATCGTTCGGGAATTCGGCGGCGACCTCGTGTTGGTCAATCGCCAAGAGACGAAGGCTGATCTGCACCGGCACCTCGTGCAGCTGCTCAGCCTGGCACGGATTCCAGTGTGGATCATCGCGCTGATCTGTGACCTCAGCCCCCGCCATGTCTCAAGCGTTCGGGCGCAGCTCCGTACGTCTGGCGAACTTCCGCCTCCAGCTCCCGGCAGGCCTTCAGGGAAAAGACACGCATGATCATCGATCGCAGCACGCTCGGCATCTTGAACACGGGCTTCAACTCCGTTTTCAATCGAGGCTTCGCCAGCGCCAAGTTGCTCTACCCGACGATTTGCTCGGTTGTGAAGTCGACCGGGCCGGCCGAAGCCTATGGCTGGTTGAAGGATCTGCCCGACATTCGAGAGTGGCTGGGCGATCGCTTTGTGCATCAGCTTCAGGCGAGCGGTTTCACGATCGACAATCGCAAGTTCGAGATGACGGTCGAAGTACAGCGGACTGACATCGAAGACGATCGCATCGGGACCTATACGCCCCTGTTCGAACGGATGGGCATGCGGGCGGCGCAGCATCCTGATCGGCTGCTCGCTGAGGTGATGTCGGCCGATTTTTCGCGGAACTGCTATGATGGCCAGTTCTTCTTCGATACCGATCATCCGGTCGGCGACGGTGCCGGCGTGCGCTCGGTCGCGAACACCGACGGCGGCACGGGACCGGCCTGGTTCCTCCTCGACCTCTCGCAGCCGGTTCGTCCGTTCATTTATCAGGAACGAGCCGCCTACGCGCTTCAGTCGATGGACAAGGACGTGGACGGCAATTCCTTCTGGAGGGATCGCTACGTCTACGGCGTGCGCGGCCGAAGCAACGTCGGCTTCGGAGCCTGGCAGCTCGCATGGGGCTCGAAGCAAACGCTCAACCAGGCGAACTTCGAGGCGGCGCGCTCGGCGATGAGCGCGTTCAAGGACGATGTCGGCAGCCCGCTCGGTATCGTGCCGACGCACCTGGTCGTTCCGGTAGCGCTTGAGTCCGCTGGCCGCCGCATCCTCAAGACACAGTTCGGACCCAACGGCGAAAGCAATCCGTGGGTCGATTCAACCGAGCTGGTCGTGTCGCGGTGGCTGAGCTGAGGAGAAAATAGCCATGGAAAAGACCTTTTACCTGAACCGGCCGATCCGCATCGGCCGCGCAATCGCGGCGCCCGATGGCAGCGATCTGGTCAAGGCTTTCACGTTCCGGCTTCGCGCCGCAGACGAAGAGCACGATCATCCGCAACTGATCCAGTCGGTCGCACGGTCGGTCCGGGACAGCGAGGGACGCAGCCCCGCGGCCGACGAGCTCACCCGCTATGCGCTCGACGAAGGCATCCGCGCTGCCGTCCGGCCCTTCTTTCGAGGGATGATGTAAGATGCAGTCCTACACTCTGCGCTACCCCGTTTCCTACACGCTCGGCGACCGGAACGGCGTTATCGAGACGGTGCAACTCAGGCGCCTGACGGGTGGCGACATGCGCGTCATCGACCAGTTCGATGGCAAACCCATGGCGCTCACCTTGGAGCTGATCGACCGACTGGTGGTGACGGACATTCCCATGAAGAGGCAGGCGAGAGCAAGATTGAAGGCATGGGAAGCCGACCGGAGCCCGGTGCCACGTCCAGTACCTGGTGCCGCGCGACCCGCGCCAGGAAACGAGGGAGCCGGCGGACGACAACGGACGGGGCAAACGGGGCAGCCTGTGGATGGAAAGGTCAAGGTCAGCCTCGAGGTGAAGTCGGCGCCCGGCCTCCGCGTGCTGACGCGCGGCCTCGACAGCAGCGACCGGCGCTTCCCGGTCGAGGTCAAAACCGGCCGCGCCATGGCGGCGCCGGCATGAATTTTCGATTGATCCGCGGCGTGCGCTTTCCGCTGCCGGTCGATGCGGGCGATCGACTGCCAGTCGCCTGAACGTTCGGTCGGGACCGCCCATGCTTTTCACCGAAAGCATGGCGACCGAACAGGCGAGCGGGAGGATAACTCACTCCCACCTCCCGCTCGCCACCTAATTGGCAATTATGCCAGGCGATGCTAGATGCAGATCGGAAATGGCGATGACGAGGCGATGACATGGACGCGAGACGATCGCGAAAGGATATGGACCCGAAGCTTAACCCGCGAATATTCGAGGATACGAGCGGTATCCGGGTAATCGATCGCAGCCGAGAAGTTCCCGGAGGACAAAGATTGAACTTCGACACTTGGCTCGCTGCTCATGGCGAGGATCTTCGGCGCAGGTGACAAGACCAGGGACGCTTCGCCCTGGGAGCAGATGCCGATGGCCCCTGCCCGATGCCACGTCCGAAACACCAGGGCAGCGACTGATATAGCGCTTCTCCCGTTAACCTGCAATCAAGCGCGAGGCGATGCGGCCGAACCCCGACGAGCCCTGTTGAACGGCCGGTGGTTTTTAGCGTTGCCGTCCCACGGAATGTCCGGTGATCCCCGGTGATCCCACCATTATGCCCATCAATGCCAATCTCTATGATCCTATCTAACATAGAGTTTGGCGCCGCAAAATTCGGCGGAAGTTCCCCAATCGGAGCCGAAAACGTTAGAAATGCGCGGGCTGCGCGTTTACCAGTGCCAATCTCTATGATCCGGTGTTGACCGCCGCCGGGCGCGATGGTGGATCCATCGCCAAAAGCGCGGAGCCGTCGCCGAATGCCGATGTGCTCCTCAACCCGCGCATCTTCGAAACCACCTCGGGCATTCGCGTCGTCGATCGCAGCGGCGAAGTGCCCGGCGCGGCGCGCCTGAATTTCGAGACGTGGTTCGCCGCTCACGGCGAGGATCTTCGGCGCAGGTGACAAGACCAGGGACGCTTCGCCCTGGGAGCAGATGCCGATGGCCCCTGCCCGATGCCACGTCCGAAACACCAGGGCTGATATCTGCTTAACCCAGTGGTCGCCTGGCCGCAACGCGCGCGCATCGTCGGCGGCGCTGAAATCCCGCGAGGTCCACGGACTTGCCGTGTAATCCCGCCAATATGCCCATCAATGCCGGTCTCCATGGACCCTTCTGGCAAACCGATTGAGACGCGCCGCCCCGTCGAGCAGCGCCGCTTCGGACTGGGCCAGTGTCACGCGGACATGGCCGGCGGCGGCGGTGCCGAAGCTGGAGCCGGGGGTGACGGCAAGATCCTCCTCCTCGAGCAGCGCCATGGCCAGCGCGCGGCAGTCGCCGCCAAGGCCGCGCAGGTCGGGCATCACAAACATGCCGCCCGCCGGGCGGTGGCACGGCAGCAGACCGCCCGCCGCCAGCGCGCCGACGAAAGCGTCGCGGCGCGCGCGATAGGCTTCGCGCATCGCAGCGATCTGGGGATGCGCCTGTGTCAGCGCGACGACGGCGGCGTCCTGCACGAATTGCGGGCAGGCGAACTGGCTCCCCTCGGCCATTGTCGCCAGCCGCTCGGCGACGGCAAGCGGCGCGACGCACCAGCCCAGCCGCCAGCCCGACATGGCGTGGCTCTTGGACAGGCTGTCGACGACGATCACCGGATCGTCGTCGCGCGCATGGTGCCAGGCGCTGCGATGCGCGCCCTCGAACACGAGCCCGCCATAGACCTCGTCGGAGATGAGCCACAGCCCCCGTGCGCGGCACAACGCGACGAGCGCGTCCAGGTCGGCGGGCTCGATCATCGCGCCGGCGGGATTGCTCGGGCTGTTGACGATGAGGACGCGGCTGCGCGGCGTCAGCGCCGCCTCGACCGCGGCGGCGCGCAGGCGGAAGCCATCGGCCGGATCGCACGGCACCTCGACCAGCCGGCCGCCCGCCGCCATCGCGACGATAGGGTAGGTGGCGTAATAGGGGCTGGCGACCAGCACCTCGTCACCCTCCTCGATGAGGCAGTTCATGAGGTTGGTGAGCGTTCCCTGCGCGCCGTTGAACACGGCGACCTGCGCGGCAGAAACGTCACGGCCGGCGGCGGCGGCGAGCCGGGCCGCTATCGCCTGCCGCAAAGCGGGCTCGCCGGAGACCGGGGCGTAGTGGGTCCGCCCGGCCCTGAGCGACGCGCAGGCCGCCTCGACAATCGCCGGGGGCGTCTCGAAATCGGGATCGCCCACGCTCAGGAACAGGATCGGCCGCCCCGCCGCCCTGAGTTCCACCGCGCGCTCGTGCACCGCCCAGGCGCCCCGCGCGCCGGCCATGATCCGCTCGGTCCGGGCGTTGAGAGGCGGCAGCATCGTCAGGGCTTGGGCGCGGCCGCGCGCGCCGCCTGGGGCGCGAACAGGTCGCCGAAGAAATCGCCGGCATACCAGAGCGGGGGGGTGTCGGCATCGGCCATGGCGCGCATGATGCGGTAATTCGCCTCGGCGAAGCGCGCGCCCGCCTGCCAGTCGATCGCCTGGCTCATATCGTCACCCGGGCGATGGTAGTGCGTGCCGAGGAACGCGCCCCACGCCTTCTCGCCGCCATTGGCATAGCCGGTGGCGAGGAACACCGAGGGGACGCCGCGCCGCACGAAGCTGTAATGGTCGGACCGGGTGAAGATCGCCTCGCCCGGCATCGGATCGGGCGCCAGCGCCACGCCCATCGGCCGCACCGCCCCGGCGACGAGCGGCCCGAGCGTCGAGTGATCGGCGCCAAAGGCGATGACGTCGGTGAAGGGGTAGAGCAACAGCGGCATGTCGAGATTGACGTTGCCCACGATCCGCCCGATCGGCACCGTCGGGTGGCGGGCATAATAGTCGGAGCCGAGCAGCCCCTTCTCCTCGCCGGTGACCGCGAGAAACAGGATCGAGCGGCGCGGCGGCGTCTTGGCCTGCGCGGCCGCGCGCGCGACCTCCAGCATCGTCGCGATACCCGCGGCATTGTCGAGCGCGCCGTTGTTGATGCGGTCCGCGTCGGCGGGCTCGCCGGGCTTGGCGGCGCTGATCCCGATATGGTCGAGATGCGCGGAGAGGACGACGACCTCGGCGGCCAGCGCCGGGTCGCTCCCCGGCAGGATGCCGGCGACATTGGGGCTGGTGACGCGCGTCGAAACGCTCTCGCCGGTGATCCGCGCCTGCGTTTTCAGCGCAAAGCCTTTGGGCCGGCCGCCTTTCCTATCCGCCTCCTTGCGGATCGCGGCGAGCGTCTTGCCTGAGCTGGCGAACAGCGCCTCCGCCGCCGGATCGTTGAGCGACGCCGAGGCGCGGATGCCTGGCGCATCGTCGCTCGATCCGCCGGCCGCGTCGATCCAGCCGAAACGCGGCGCGTCGGCAAAGGCGACCGACCGCGCCCAGGGCCGCAGCTTCGCCGATTGGAGGGTGTCGATCTGGATAAGGCCGATGGCGCCATGCCGCTGCGCCGCCTCGTCCTTGGTCGCGGCGAGATGCGCGCCTTCCTCGCTCGCCATGCCCTTGGGGAAGCCGCGCAGCGCGACCGCGATCCTGCCCCTGAGGTCGAGCCCGGCATAGTCGTTGACGCGCATCCGCGCATTGTCCAGCCCGTAGCCGACGAAGACGAGGGGCGCCGCCACGTCGAGTTTCGGCTCGCGCGGGTTCATGGCGATGAGCGCGTCGCCGCCATGGTCGAAGCTGCGCGGTTCGCCCGCGCCGCTGATCGTGATCCGGCCGGGATGGGCGCCGCGCTCGGTGCGCAGCAAGGTGACGCGCTGATACCATGTGCCCTCGTCGCCGCCGGGCTTCAGCCCCAGTGCGGCAAAGCGCGTCGCGACATAGCGCGCGGCGATCTCCTGCCCCCGGCTCCCGGTATCGCGCCCCTCGAGGAGATCGTCCGCGAGGAAGGCGACATGCGCGCGCACCGCGTCGGCGGTGAAGGCGGGCGCGTCGCTTTGCGCGGCGAGCGGGGCGGCGAGGGTGGCGAGCGCGAGGGCGGCGAATAAGGATCGGGTTCGTTTCATGCGGCTCTCTTGGCGCAGATCGAACGGGGAATCTACACCCGCGTCGCCCCGCATCAAGTGCGGACCGACGACGCGATGGCACCGCGACCGAAGGCCCATCCCATATTGCCCTCGCCACCCGCGCTGATATGCTCGCGCCGTCCCATGCCTACCAACCGGCCCTTCGCGTCAACCCCGGCAGCCGTTCGTTTCGAGCAAAGTCGAGTCACGGTTGCGCGCACGCTTCTCGACCGCGCTCGAAGCGAATGGACGCTGGTGATGGCGCTGTCCCCGAAGTCCTAGGAACCCCATGCGCCTCCTCCCCGCACTCCTGCTCGCCCCCCTGCTCCTCGCGGCCCCGCTCGCCGCAAAGCCCGCCGCGCCGAAGCCCGCGCCGGTGAGCGCACTCGCGCGCGCGGTCGACATTCCCTTCGAGCAGTTCACGCTGCCCAACGGGCTGCGCGTCATCGTCCATACCGATCGCAAGGCGCCCGTGGTCGCGGTGTCGGTGTGGTACGACGTGGGCTCGAAGCATGAGCCCGCCGGCAAGACCGGCTTCGCGCACCTGTTCGAGCATTTGATGTTCAACGGATCGGAACATGCGCCGGGCGACTATTTCGAGCCGCTGCAGCAGATCGGCGCGACCGACGTCAATGGCACGACCTGGTTCGACCGCACCAACTATTTCCAGACGGTGCCCAAGTCCGCGCTCGAGGTCGCGCTGTTCCTCGAAAGCGACCGCATGGGCTACCTCCTCGGCGCGGTGACGCAACAGACGCTCGATAACCAGCGCGGCGTCGTCCAGAACGAGAAACGGCAGGGCGACACGCAACCCTATGGCCTCGTCGAATATGCGCAGCTCGCCAATCTTCTGCCGCCCACGCACCCCTATGGCCATCCGACGATCGGGTCGATGGCCGATCTCGACCAGGCCAGCCTCGAGGATGTGAAGGGCTGGTTCACCGATCATTATGGTCCCAACAACGCCGTTCTCGTCCTCGCCGGCGACATCGACGCGGCGGAGGCGAAGCGGCTGACCGAAAAATGGTTTGGCGGCATCCCTGCCGGGCGCAAGGTGCAGCCGGTCCGGGTCGACATTCCCACGCTCCCCGCGCGCAAGGACGTGCTGCTCAAGGATCAGGTGGCGACGGCGCGGCTCTACCGCTGGTGGACGACGCCCGGCCTCACCGATCGCGACGCGACGCCGCTCGAGGTGGGCGCGAGCGTGCTCGGCGGCCTCGCCTCCTCGCGGCTCGACACGATCCTGGTGCGGCGGGAGCAGCTCGCGGTGCGGGTCAGCGCCGAGCTGCAGGACTTCGCCCAGCTCTCCTTCTTCGAGGTGTCGGCTGATGCCAAGCCGGGCGTCGACCCGGCGCTGCTCGGCCAGCGGATCGACGAGATCATCGCCGATTTCGTCGCCAAGGGGCCGACCGACGACGAGGTGAAGCGGGTCGCCACCACCGCCATCGCCGGCCGCATCGGCGGGCTGGAGCGCGTCGGCGGCTTTTCCGGCAAGGCGGTGACGCTGGCGGAAGGGGCGCTCTATGCCGGCGATCCCGCCTTCTACAAGCGCGCGCTCGCCGAGCTGGCGGCGACGACTCCGGCGCAGGTCAGGGCGGCCATGCAGCGCTGGCTCACCCGGCCGGTGGTCGCGCTCTCGGTCGTGCCCGGCGCGCGCGACGCCTATGAGGAAGCGGGCGGGAAGGCGGCCCAGCGGACCGGCATCGTCTCGGCGCCCGCGCATTACCTTGCTCCCGACGCCCCGCCGCCGCCGCCCGCGAGCGCCGCGCCCGACCGCGCCAGCCTGCCGCCGATCGGCCCGGTCCCCAATATCGACTTCCCGACCGTCGAGACCGCGACGCTCGCCAACGGCATCAAGGTGCATCTGGCGCGGCGGACGACCGTCCCCGCCGTGCGCATCGCGCTCAGCTTCGACGCCGGCATCGCCGCCGACCCGCATGACAAGCCGGGCACGCAGCAGCTTATGGTCGCGATGCTGGACGAGGGCACGAAGACCCGCAGCGCGCTCCAGATCGCGCAGGAGCAGGAGCGGCTCGGCGCCAATATCGGCGCCAGCGCCTCGCTCGACCGCACCGTCGTCGGGCTCTACGCGCTGACGCCCAACCTCTCTCCCTCGCTCGATCTCCTCGCCGACGTCGTCCAGAACCCGGCCTTCGACCCGAAGGAACTGGAGCGCGTGCGGGTGACGCAGCTCACCGGCATCGCGCAGGCGCTCACCTCGCCACAGGGAATCGCGAGGCGGCTGTTGCCGCCTTTGCTCTATGGTCGTGACCATCCCTATGGTCTCGGCCCGGACGGGCTTGGCACGCCCGCTTCGGTCAAGGCGATCACGCGCGACGATCTCGTCGCCTTCCATGATGCGTGGCTGCGCGCCGACAAGGCGGAGATCTTCGTCGTCGGCGACATCACCATGGCGGCGCTGCTGCCCCAGCTCGACCGCCGCTTCGGCCACTGGCGCTCGGTGGGCGCGCCGGCACCGGCCAAGCGCCTCGACCAGCCCGCGGCCGCGCCCCTGCCGCGCATCCTCCTCGTCGACCGGCCGCAGTCGCCGCAATCGCTGATCGTCGCCGGCACCCTGCTCGACGCGCGGGGGGGCGACGATCTCGTCGATCTGCTTGCCGCCAACGATGTGCTCGGCGGCAGTTTCCTCAGCCGCATCAACATGGACCTGCGCGAGACGAAGGGGTGGTCCTATGGCGTGACGGCCTTCCTCAACCGCGTGCAGGGGCAGGTGCCCTGGTATGTCGCCGCGCCCGTGCAGGCCGACCAGACCGGCCCGTCGATCGCCGCGCTGCGCGCGCAGATGACGAGCTTCCTCGGCGACAAGGGCGTCACCGCCGCCGAGCTGCAGCGCACCGTCAACGGCAGCGTGCGCGAGTTGCCCGGCAGCTACGAGACGTCCGACGACGTTCTCGGGCAGATGCAGCGCGACGCGATGCTCGGCCGGCCGTTCGACTATGTCGAGGGGCTCGCCGCCCGCTACCAGGCGCAGACCGCCGCCCAGCTCGACGCGGCCGCGCGCCGCTTCATCCATCCCGACAGGCTCGTCTGGGTGGTGATCGGCGACAAGGCCAAGGTGCTCCCGCAGCTCCAGCCGCTCGGCCTGCCCGTGAGCGTGGTTGACAGCGAGGGCAACCCGGTCAAGTGAACATGGCGCACCGGGAAGAGGAGTTCAGCCATGGCCAGCGTCGACGGCGCCTATGATTGCGTGACCAAGAGCCCGATGGGCGACCAGACCAGCGTCCTGACCGTCATCAGCAACGGCGACAGCTTCCACGGCACCAATGCCGGGATGCTCGGTTCGCTCGACGTCAAGAACGGCAAGGTCGACGGCAACCGCCTGACCTGGACGATGGACATGGTCGTGCCGATGCCGATGACGCTCACCTGCGAGGCGATCATCGACGGCGACACGCTCACCGGCACCATCGACACCGGCGCCTTCGGCCAGCTCGCCATGGCGGGGAAAAGGCGGGGGTAAGCTGCTTTTGATCCTCCCCATTCATGGGGAGGGGGACCGCCGGCCAAGCGCCGGTGGCGGAGGGGGCTCGCCACGAGCGCAACGCTTGCCGCCCGCCCCCTCCGTCAGCCCCGCGGGCTGCCACCTCCCCGCGAGCGGGGAGGATCGTGTTACTGCACCGTCACCGTCACCGCGCGGCGGTTCTGGGCCCAGGCGGCTTCGTCCGAGCCGAGCGCGGCGGGGCGTTCCTTGCCATAGCTGATCGTCGTGATCCGCGACGGATCGACGCCGAGCCCGGCAAGATAGTTCTTCGCCGCGTTGGCGCGCCGCTCGCCCAGCGCGATGTTGTAGTCGCGCGTGCCGCGTTCGTCGCAATGCCCCTCGACCGTGATCCGCTTGGACGGATATTTCGCGAGCCAGGCGGCCTGGCTGCGCAGCGTCGCGGCGTCCTCGTCATCGACATCCGACTTGTCGGTGTCGAAGAAGATGCGGTCGGCGGTCACCGAGGCGACGAAATCCTCCTGGCTGCCGGGGACGGGGCCGGCAGGGGCCGCGGGCGCGGGCGTCGTTGCCTGCGTCTCCTGCGGTGGCGGGGGCAACTGCTCGGGCGCCTTCTTGGCGCAGGCGCCGAGCGCCAGCGTCGCGGCGCCGATCATCAGCGTGATCTGGACTTTCTGCATCATCGTCTCCTCATTTGCCGTGATGATTATGCGTGGGCCGGGCGGCCGTGTCACGGGCGTAACGGACCCCAGGCCGGATCGGATCCATCGACCGGCGTGGGGAGCTTGCGTTCGTTGACGCCGGTCAAGTCGACCTGCCAGATCTGCGACTTGCCCTCGCGGCCGGGGCTGGTGCGGAAGAATTGCAGCACGCGGCCATTGGGTGACCAGCTCGGCGCCTCGTCCTGCCAGCCATTTGTGAGCAGCCGCTCGCCGCTTCCCGACGGGCTCATCACGCCGATGCGGAAATTGCCCGCGATCTTGGTGAAGGCGATCTGGTCGCCGCGCGGGCTCCATTCGGGCGTCGCATAGCGCCCGCCGCCAAAGCTGATCCGCTGCGCGTCCGATCCGTCGGCGTTCATGACGTAGAGCTGCTGCGTCCCCGAACGATCGCTCTCGAACACGATGCGCGTCCCGTCGGGCGAATAGCTGCCGCCGACGTCGATCGCGGGCGAGCTGGTGAGCCGCACCGGCGTCCCGCCCCCCGCCGCCGAAATGCGGTAGATGTCGGTATTGCCGCCCACCGCCATCGAATAGAGCAGCGACCGCCCGTCGGGGGACCAGCGCGGCGCGAAGGTGGCGTTGGTGCTTTCGGTGACGAGCCGCTGCGTGCCCTTGTCGACATCATAGACGAAGATGCGCACGCGCTTGCCGACGTAGCTCACATAGGCGATCGACTTGTAGTCGGGCGAGTAGCGCGGGGTGAGCGCGATCGACTGGCCGTTAGTGATGAAGCGGTGGTTGGCGCCGTCGCTGTCCATCACCGCGAGCCGCTTGACGCGCGCGTCCTTGGGGCCGGTCTCGGCAATATAGGCGATGCGGCTGTCGAAGAAGGGGCTCTCGCCGGTGAGGCGCGCATAGATGGCGTCGGCGCATTTGTGCGCGGCCCGCCGCCAGTCGCGCGGGCTCACCACATAGCCGGCGCGGGTCAGCTCGGACTTGAGCGCCACGTCATAGAGATAGCAGCCGACCGTGATCGGCGTGTCGCCGCCCGCCGACTTGACGAAGCCCTGCACCAGCGCCTCGAACCCGCCCCAGCGATCGAAGGCGGGCGCGGTGACTTCGGCGATCGCCGGCGCGCCGACGCCGGCCGGGCCGGTCGGCGCGAACAGGCCGCTGTTGCGAAGGTCCGTCGCGATCACCTCGGCGATGCGCGCGCCGAGCTGGTCGGTGGGGCCGGCTGGCGTATCGGCCACCTGCTGCGTCGGCATCGGCGGCACCGCGATCTTGAGGTCGTTCTCGATCTGGCCGGTGACATCGACGCTGAGCTGCGCGGCGGCGGGGGTGGCAGCGCCGAGGGCGAGGAGGAGGAACGCCGCTAGGGTGGTCCCCTTCCGGTTCTCCCGCGAAAGCGGGAGAACCACGAGATTAACGAGAAAGCGGTTCATCATCGCGCGAGCCTTGCATCGAAACGGAGGGGTTTGAGCCAGTTCCACTGCTCATAATATTGCGGCGGCAGGTTCTGGAAGGGGGAGGCGCGCAGCACCGCCTGGATGGCGCGCTCGGCGTGGAGCGCGGCCTGGGCGCGGTTGGCCTCGGTGACGCCCTGCTGGTCGACCAGCTCGGGCCGGCCGACGACCGCGCCGTCGCGATCGAGATGGACGCTGAGCAGCGTCACCAGCTTGTCAGCGTCCGCGCCCGACGGCGGCCGCCAATAGGGCTTGATCTGCCGGTTGATCTCCGCGTTGAGCGCGCGCACGTCGGCGGCGCCCATCTTCGCGGCGGCGGGAGCCGGGTTGGCGCGCGCGGAGGCGCTTTCGGCCTCGATGTCCTTGAGGAAGTCGGGGCCGAGGCGCGATCCCTTGGCGGCGCTCGCCTTGCCCTTGCCGGCGTCCTTGGCGGGCGCGGTCTTGGCGGTGGGCTTGGCTGGGGCGGACGTCGATTTGGGCGTCGATGCTGCCGGCCGGGGCTTTGGCTTGGGCGGCGCGGGCTTGGGAGCGGGCGCCGGTGTCAGCTTGGGCTTGGGCGGTTCGGGTGCCGGCTTGGGAGGCGTCGGAGCGGGCGCTGGTGTCGGCGCGGGGGTCGGCGCCGGCGCCGGTTCCTCGGTCGGGCCAACCTCGGGCGCTTCGCTCGGCGGGGGCGGCGCGGATTGCCGCGCCATGCTCTCGAGCGCGACCTGATCGACCAGCTCGACATCGATCGGCGCGGGCCGCAGCGTCTCCGGCATGGGCGCGTTGAGCAGCCCGAGCGACAGCGCCGCGAGCAGCAGCACATGCCCCGCCGTGGCGATGCCGAGGCCAAGCGTCTCCGACCTGTCCATCGTCGCCAAGGCTATGGCGCCCCGCCTGAACCGTCGCTGACGGCGGTGCTGACGAGCGCGACGCGGTTCAGCCCGGCGCGATTCAATTCGCCCATCACGCGCATCACCGCGCCGTAATTGAGGCCGGTGTCGGCGCGCAGGAACACCTGCTGCTCGCGCGGCAACCGCGCGCGAAGCGCCGCCAGTTCACCCGGAAGCGCACCCGCCTCCACCTCCGCCTCACCCAGGTGGATCGCGCCGTCGCGGCCGATGCTGATGATGACGGGCTTCTGGTCCTGGTCGAGCGCCTTGGCCCGCGTCTCGGGCAGGTCGACGGGCACGCCGGTGACGAGCAGCGGCGCGGTCACCATGAAGATGATGAGCAGCACCAGCATCACGTCGACGAGCGGCGTCACGTTGATGTCGGCCATCGGCGCCCGCCGCCGGCCCGAGCGCTGGGAGGGAGGGAGGCCAGCGCCCATCAGGCTTCGAGCTGCCGGCTCAATGTGGCGTAGAGGCTGTCGGCAAAGCGCGCCAGCCGCCCTTCCAGCCGGTTGATCGCGTGGCTCAGGCGATTGTAGGCGATCACCGCCGGGATGGCGGCGAACAGGCCGATGGCGGTCGCGAACAGTGCCTCGGCGATGCCCGGCGCGACGACGGCGAGGCTGCTGTTCTGCTCGGCCGCGATCGCGGTGAAGCTGCGCATGATGCCCCAGACGGTGCCGAACAGCCCGACGAACGGTGCGACGCTGCCGATCGTCGCGAGGATGTTGAGCCGGTCGGCCAGCGCATCGACCGCCTCGGCCACCGCGCTCGCCATCGCGCTCGCCAGCCGATCGCGCGTGCCGCCGGCATCGACATGGCGCTGGCCGAGCGAGCGCTGCCACTCGTCGACCGCCGCGCTCAAAACGCGGGCGCTCGGCAGGTCCGATCCCGCTGCGCGCTCCTTGGCGAAGCGGCCGACGTCCTCGGCGCGGGCAAAGGCCTGCTCGAAACGCGCGCAGCCCCGGCGCACCCCGCCCATGCGCAACGAAAAGCCGATGATGATCGCCCAGGTCCAGATGCTCGCGAGCAGCAGGCCGATCATCACCGCCTTGACGACGATGTCGGCCTGGAGGAACAGCGCGACCGGCGAGAGGGTCGCGCCGGCAACGGCGAGTGTGGCGGAACTGGCGGGCATCGTCATCCTTCGATCAGGCTTTTGAAGAGGGTAACCCATTCGCGCGGCTGGCGTTGCGGCCGGCCGGCGGAAGAGAGGAACGCGGCGGTGACCTGCGCGTCGGTGAGTTGCTCCTCGCCGCGCCAGATCGCCTGCGCGATGCCGCATGTCGCGGCGCCGGCGGCGGTGACGCGGCTCCGCACCAGCAGATCGTCGTCGAGCCGCGCCGGTGCCTTGAAGCGGATATTGACCTCGGCGACGGCATAGACGCCCTCCCCTGCCTCATGCACCGCGCGCTGGTCGATCCCCGCCGCGCGCAGCATGTCCGACCGCGCGCGCTCCATGTAGCGCAGATAATTGGCGTGATAGACGATGCCCGAGAGGTCGGTGTCCTCGAAATAGACGCGCACGGGGAAGCGATGCTCGCGCCCGAAGAAGCGGCCCTGCGCGGGGAGGAGGACGTCATTCTCTGCCATGTGACTGGGTGCGCGCCGCCTGGTCCCGATCCGAATGAACCACCTCCGTTCGCGTCGAGCGAAGTCGAGAAGCGCTCGCGCAACCGTGTCTCGACGTCGCTCGACACGAACGGATGGGTTTGGTTACCAGCGCTCTAGCCGCCGGGGCGCGCCACCGCCACCCCTTGCGCGCGCCCATCAGGCGTCGCCGTCGAACAGCCCGTCCTGGCTTCCCGCGGGCGGATTGAGGCCGAGATGCTTCCACCCGAGCCCGTTGAGGCAGCGACCGCGCGCGGTGCGGGCGATGAGGCCGAGCTGGATGAGATAGGGCTCGACCACCTCCTCGATCGTGTCGCGCGGTTCGGACAGGCCCGCCGCGAGCGTCTCCACCCCCACCGGCCCGCCGCGATAGATGTCCGCGATCATCATGAGGTAGCGCCGGTCCATCGCGTCGAGCCCCAGCCGGTCGACCTCGAGCCGGGTGAGCGCGCGGTCGGCGGCGGCGGCATCGACGATGGCGGCGCCCTCGACATCGGCGAAATCGCGCACCCGGCGCAGCAGCCGCCCGGCGATGCGCGGCGTGCCCCGCGAGCGCCGCGCGATCTCGCTCGCCCCGTCGGACGCGATGGCGAGGCCGAGCAGCCCGGCCGCGCGCGTCACCACCTGCTCCAGCTCGGCGACGGTGTAGAAATTGAGCCGCACCGGGATGCCGAAGCGGTCGCGCAGCGGCGTCGTCAGCAGCCCCTGCCGCGTCGTCGCGCCGACGAGGGTGAAGCGCGGCAGGTCGATCCGCACCGAGCGCGCCGACGGCCCCTCGCCGATCATGATGTCGAGCGCGCGGTCCTCCATCGCCGGATAGAGGATCTCCTCCACCGCCGGCGCGAGCCGGTGAATCTCGTCGACGAACAGCACGTCGCCCTCGTCGAGATTGGTGAGCAGCGCGGCGAGGTCGCCGGCCTTGGCGATCACCGGGCCGGAGGTGGCGCGGAAGCCCACGCCCATCTCGCGCGCGACGATCTGCGCCAGCGTCGTCTTGCCGAGGCCCGGCGGCCCGAAGAACAGCACATGGTCGAGCGCGTCGCCCCGTGCCCTCGCGGCCTGGATGAACACGCGCAAGTTCTCGCGCGCCGCCTGCTGCCCCACGAAATCGGCGAGGCTCTTGGGCCGGAGCGCGGCGTCGACGTCCTCGGGCTGGCGGGCGGCGGAGGTGAGGGGGTTGGGGGTCACTGTGCCTTCAGTTCGCGCATCGCGTTGTGGGCGTGATGGATGATCCGCACGATCACAATAGGCCGGGGCTCGATCCGGTAGAAGATGCGGTGCCTGCGGTGGACGAGACAGCGGATGCCGTTGCCGAGATCGGTCTGCGCGGCTCCGGCTTTCGGATGGCGGCGAAGGAGTCCGATGGCGTCGAGATCGGTCAGAGCGGCGTTGAAAAAGAGGAGGTCAGCCACGCCGTGCCGATCGCCGGGCGATGATATTGTCGATCACCGTTTCCGGCTTCTCGTCACTGACTCCCGACGCCAGCCCCTCGTCGATCAGCCCGCGCAGCCAGGCGGTCTCGTCCTCGGCGGCGTCCTGGTCGCGGCGGACGAGGTCGCGGACATAGTCGCTGGCGCTCGAATAGCGGCCTTCGGCCACACGGCTGTCGATCCAGGCCTTGAGCGCGGGCGGGATGGAGACGTTGAGCTGCATGGCGCACGCATAGGATTTCGCGCGGATTTGCACAACGGCTACTTGGCTGCCTTGCGCAAGGCCAGTCGCACCAGTGTGTCGAGGCTGGCGCCGTCGCCTAGTTCCGATACCGCCGCGCCGACCGCCGCCGACGCCTCTCCAGGCTTGAAGCCGAGCGCGCCGAGCGCGGCGAGCGCATCGGCCTGCGCCCCGCCCGCCGCCACCGGCGCCGCGCCGGTCCGCAGCGGGCCGGTCGCGAGCGTGCCGGCCTTGTCGCGCAGTTCGTTGCAGATGCGCTGGGCGAGCTTGGGGCCGACGCCGTTGGCGCGCGCGATCATCGCCGCGTCGCTCGCAGCAATCGCGCGTTGCAGTTCGGCCGGGTCGAGCACCGAGAGGATCGCCAGCGCCACCTTCGATCCCACGCCCTGCACGCCGGTCAGCAGCCGGAACCAGTCGCGCTCCTGCGCGCTCGCGAAGCCCATCAGCCGCAGGAAATCCTCGCCGACGAGCAGTTCGGTATGCACCGTCACCGCCTCGCCCACCGGACCGAGCGCTGCCAATGTGCGCGCCGACGCTTCGACCAGATAGCCGACGCCGCCGACGTCGATCACCACATGGTCGGCCCCCGCCGCCTCCAGCCTGCCCTTGAGCGATGCGATCATACGGGCGGCCGATCCGGGAAAATCGTCATCAGAACCTTGCCCCCGTTCGGTTCGAGCGAAGTCGAGAACCGCTGGCACCATGTCTCGACTTCGCTCGACACGAACGGCTTCAGAATGGACCTCTAGCCAGCGTCACCGCCCGTTTCGAGCGAAAACGCGCGCGCTCGCCAGATGATGCGCGTGGGTGATCGCCACCGCCAGCGCGTCGGCCGCGTCCGGGCCGCTGATCGCCACGCCGGGGAGCAGCCGCTCGACCATCGCGTGCACCTGCTCCTTGCTGGCATTGCCGACGCCCACCACCGCCTTCTTGACGAGCCGCGCGGCATATTCGCCGACCTCGATGCCCGACCGCGCCGCGCCGAGCAGCACGACGCCGCGCGCCTGCCCCAGCTTGAGCGTCGAGCGCGGATTGGCGTTGACGAACACCTCCTCGACCGCCGCGCCATCGGGCCGGTGCGCGAGGAGGAGGTCGGCGAGCGCCGCGTCGAGCGCCAGCAGCCGCCGCGCCAGCGGTTCGCCCGCCTCGGTGCGGATGCGGCCATTGGCGATGTGCGACAGCCGGTTCCCCTGCGCCGCGATGACGCCCCAGCCGGTCGTGCCGAGGCCTGGATCGAGGCCGAGAAGGATCATGATGAGGACATGGGCTCCGTTCGGTTCGAGCGAAGTCGAGAACCGCTTGCGCAGCGCGACCGTGTCTCGACTTCGCTCGACACGAACGGCAGGATATGGTCATGTGACGTGCGTTTAGTCGCCATGCATGAACATGCCCGACAGGAACATTGCCATCAGCAATCCGGCAACAACGACTACACCCGCAATCGCCCGCCGGACCGTCAACCCAATCTCTCCATCACCGCGTCGGACACCTCGTAATTGCCCCACACGGTCTGGACGTCGTCGTCATCCTCGAGCGTGTCGATGAGCTTGAGGAGCGTCGCGGCATTGGCTTCGTCGACGTCGACCTGCGTCTGCGGCTTCCAGGCGAGCTTGGCGCCTTCCGCCGGGCCGAGCACCGCCTCCAGCGCCTTGGCGACCTCGTGCAGCGCGTCCATCGCGGTCCAGATCATGTGGCCGTCCTCGGAGCTCTCGACATCCTCCGCGCCCGCCTCGATCGCCGCCTCGAGCACCTTGTCCTCGTCGCCGGCGGCGGCGGGATAGTCGATGAGGCCCATGCGGTCGAAGCCGTGGCTCACCGCGCCCGACGCGCCGAGATTGCCGCCATTCTTGCTGAAGGCGGTGCGCACGTTGGTGGCGGTGCGGTTGCGGTTGTCGGTCAGCGCCTCGACGATGATGGCGACGCCGCCGGGGCCATAGCCCTCGTAGCGGACCTCCTCGTAATTCTCGCCCTCGCCCTTGCTCGCCTTGTCGATCGCGCGCTGGATATTGTCCTTGGGCATCGACTGCGCCTTGGCGGCGTTGATCGCGGCGCGCAGGCGCGGGTTCATGTCGGGGTCGGGCAGACCCATCTTGGCGGCGACGGTGATCTCGCGGCTCAATTTGGAGAACATCGCCGAGCGCTTCTTGTCCTGCGCGCCCTTGCGATGCATGATGTTCTTGAACTTGCTGTGGCCGGCCACGGCCGCTCCCTTCCTGCTCTGTCGGCTGTGGCGCGTTCTCTAGCGGGGCGGGCGGAGGGGCGCAACGGGGGGCGGCGCGGCGATCCTCCCCACGAGTGGGGAGGATGAGTGCCTCACCGCCTGTCGTGGTTGATCGCGACCGCGCGCGCCACCGCCTGCATCAGTTCCCAGCGCCTGGGGATGGGAAGCGTGGTGTCGGCGATCATCACCGCCACGGCATAGCTCGTCCCGTCGGGCGCGGTCATGAGGCCGACGTCGTTGAAGCCCGTGGCGCGCGCGCCCAGTTCCTGCCCCGTGCCGGTCTTGTGGGCATAGGTCCAGCCCGCCGGCACGCCGCCCTTGATCCGCTGCGGCCCGGTCTTCGCCTCGTGCATCGTGTCGAGCAGCAGCCGGGTGGATGCGGGGGAGAGCATCTCGCCGCGCTTGAGCTTCGCGAGCGCGAGCGTGATCGCCGCCGGCGCCGCGCCGTCGGGCGGATTGGCGACATAGTCGTCGAGCGCCTTCTGCCGCACCGAGGCGGGCAGGTTGGCGCGCGCCGCGTAGAAGGCGCGGCCCTGCGCGAGCGCCTGGGTCCAGACCAGACCCGCGGTCGCCGCCTGCAACTGCCGCTCGCCGGGGCCGAAGCGGACATTGCCGATCATCCGCCGCGCGAGGAAGGAACGCACCGCCTCCGGCCCGCCGACGCGGCGCAGCACCGAATCATTCGCGGTATTGTCGCTTTCCGTCATCGCGCGGGTGAAGAGGTCGCGGATGCTCGTCTCATAGCCCGCGCCGCGCACCATCGCCGCGATCGGCTGGTGGAAGAGCGTGAGGTCGGCGGGGCGGATCAGCACCGCATCGTCGAGCGTCAGCTTGCCGCGGTCGACCGCGTCGAGCATCGCCATCGCGACCCAGAGCTTCGACACGCTCTGCTGCGGGAACAGCTCCTGCCCGCGATACTGCACCAGCCAGCCGGCATCGACCCGCCGCACCGCGATGCCCACCTTGCCGTTGAAGCTCTGCCCCAAGGACTGCACGATCGACACCAGCGCGGGCGAGGGCTGCTCGCGCGGGTCATAGGGGGAGAGCGGTACCGGCGGCCGGATCGTGGCGGCGGTGGCGGGATAGGCGGCGGCCGCGACCGGCAGCGGCCGGGGCGGCGCATCGGCCGCGACGCAGGCGGTGAGCAGCAACGAGGAGACGACGCCGAGCATCGTCGCCCGCCGCCATTTCATCCTCCGCGCTTCCCGCCGAATGACGATCATGCCCCGCTTCGCACCTGCACGCCCGAGATAATGCCTCAACAGCATGGCAAATCAAGGATTAACAGGCCGGTAACGGGGGCAAGGCCCGTGCGACGGACGGAGTCGGGCGTGCGGTGGATGGAGGAACCGCTCGATCGAAGCGGATGGCCCCCTTCCCCATCATCGTCGCCCCGCGCTTGATGCGCGGCTGGGTGACGGCGGATCGCGCGGGTTGACCAGTCCGGGGCCGGCACGCCATGCCCAGGCTCACCCCACGTTAAGCCACACTCCGCCACGCCGCCCGCATGACCCGCGTCCCCACCTGCACCCGCCGCACCCTCCTCGCCGCCTCTGGCGCCGCGCTGATCGCCGGGCGCGCGACCGCCGCGCCGGCCTTCACCTCGCGGCGGATCGTGGTCGGCGCGAGCGGGAGCGGGCCGGACGTGCTGCTCATCCCCGGCCTCGCCGCGGGACCGGGGGTGTGGAGCGGCGTCGTGGCGGCGGTGCCGGGCTATCGCTACCACCGCGTCCATGTCCGCGGCTTCGCCAGGCTGCCGCCGGATGCCAATGCGCGCGGCCCGGTGCTCGACCCGCTCGTCGCCGAGATCGCGCGCTACTGCGCCGAGGCGGGGCTGCGGCGGCCGGCGATCGTCGGGCACTCGATGGGCGGGACGCTCGCGCTGATGCTCGGCCTCGCCCGGCCCGCGCTCCCCGCCGGACTGATGGTGGTCGACATGCTGCCCGACGCGGCGGGCCTCGTCGGCGGCACGGCGAGCGGCCTGGGGTTCCTCGCGCAGCAGCTCCATGGCTATTTCACCGGCACCCCGGCCGGCCGGCGCGCCTTCGCCGACATCGTCCGCCGGTCCTCGCCCGGCGGGGCGGACAGCGATCCTGGGCTTATCGCCAACGCGCTCGCCGAACTCGCCGCGCGCGACCTCTCGCCCCGGCTGGGCGCGATCCGCGCGCCGTTGCGCGTCGTCCCCGCCGTGCCCGCCGACGCGCGGCTGCGCGCCGACATCCTCGCCCGCTTCCGTGCCGGCTATGCCCTGGCGCCGACGGCGCGGATAGATCCGCTGGGGCCGAGCGGCCATATGGTGATGATCGACCAGCCGGCCCGCTTCGCCGCACAGCTCCGCGCCTTTCTCGCCGAGGTCGCGCGCGCGCATTGACGCCGATCAAAGACTCGCGGGCCGGCCGGGCGCAAAACCGGGGTCGGGAGCCCTCCGGTTCCTGGAAGCGCTTGTTTCGCTTCACCTCCTCTACCTCGAGGCGCGCCTTTCAGGCGCGCCTTTTTTCCCGCGTCGCGGTGGGTGCCCTCATCCCACGGCGAGGCCGAGCGCCCGCGCCGCCAGCGCCGCCTGGGTCCGGTTGGTGACGTCCATCTTCCTGAGGATCGCGGTCATGTGCGCCTTGACCGTCGCCTCGCTGATGCCGAGTTCATGGGCGATCTGCTTGTTGAGGAGCCCGGCGAGCACGCACAGCAGCACCTTCAACTGGGTCGGGGTGAGCGAGGCGACGCGCGCGGCCATGTCGTCGACCGCCCCGTTATCGGTCGCGTCGCCACTCTCGGGCAGGCTGCCGGTCAGCGCCTGTCCGATCACGGTCTCGATCGTGTCGAGGTCGCTGTCCTTGCTGAGGAACCCGATGGCGCCGAAGCGCCGCGCCTCGCGCGCCGCGCGGGCCGGATCGGCGGCGGAGACAACAAGGATGGGGACTTGTGGCCGCTCGGCATGGAGCTGCGCGACGCCCGAATAGCCCTCGGCGCCGGGCATTTTGAGGTCGAGGAGGATGAGCGCCAGGTCGTCATGCGCCTGCGCGGCGGCGAGCGCGCTGTCGAGCGACCCGCATTCGACCGCGCGCGCCTGTGGCCGCACCTGCCCCGCCGCCATCACGAGCGCCTGGCGGAAGAGCGGATGATCGTCCGCGACCAGGATGGTCTCGCTCATCGCGCCGCCGCCTCCCCGCCATCCCCCTGGTCTTGAGGGACAGGCTAGACCCGCCACGCGGCGCTGTCGAGCCCGGTCAGAGCGTGAAGAGGCGCGGCATCAGCCCGGCGCCATGCGCCTGCCGCTCCAGCTCCTCGCGGAAGTCGGGATGGGCGAGGCCGATCAGCGCCTTCGCGCGCTGTGACACCGATTTGCCCTTGAGGTTCACGCAGCCATATTCGGTGACGACATACATCATGTCGCTGCGCGGGGTGGTGACGATGTTGCCGGGCGTGAGGTCAAAGACGATGCGGCTCTTGCGCAGGCCGTGCCGCTCATAGGTCGAGGAGAGGCAGATGAACGAGCGCCCGCCTTCGGACGCATAGGCGCCGCGCACGAACTGGAGCTGGCCGCCGGTGCCGCTGATGTGGCGGTGCCCGTCCGATTCGGACGCGGCCTGCCCCTGAAGGTCGATCTGCGTCGTGTTGTTGATCGCCACCACGTTGGGGTTGCGCATGACGATATGTGGCAGGTTGGTGTAGCCGGTGGCGCGGGCGAAGAAGTCGGGGTTGCGGTCGATGGTATCGTAGAGCGCCTTCGATCCGGCGGCGAAGCTGTAGACGATCCGGCCCGGATCGATCGCCTTGGCGGTGCCGGTCACCTGGCCGGCACGGTAGAGGTCGGCAAGGCCGTCGGTCAGCATCTCGGTGTGGATGCCGAGGTTTTTGACCCCCGCTTCCCTGAGCATCGCGCACACCGCGTTGGGCATGGCGCCGATGCCGATCTGGAGGCAGGCGCCGTCGCCGATCTCGGCGGCGATGTGGCGGCCGACGGCGCGGTCGACCGGGCTCGGCGCGGCGGCCGGCAGCTCGGCGAGCGGCGCGTCGCTGCCCTCGATCACATAATCGATCTCGCTTTCGTGGATCGCATTGCCCTCGCCATGGCACCAGGGGATAGCGGGGCTGGTCTCGACGACGACGCAGCGCGCGCGCTCGATGACGGCGCGGTGCCAGATGACGATGTTGCCGAGATTATAGTTGCCCTGCGCATCGCGCGGGGCGGTGCGGATGACCGCGATGTCCACCGGCTCGATGAAGCGGCGGTAGTAATCGTCGATCTCGCCGAGGTTGACGGGGATGTATTCGCACCGTCCCGCATCGCTCGCACGCCGGTCCAGCGCCGAATAATGCAGGTTGAACATGCGGATATGTCGTCCCTCGGGATCGGCCGCCATGCTGGCGAGCGGCGCCATGTTGAGCGTCGTGCGCAGCTTGATGTCGTGCAGTTCCCCGATGCGCACGGCGAGCGCCGCGTCGAACGCCCCCGGCGCGGCGGTGAGGCCGCCATAGTCGAGCCACATGCCGGAGGTGACGAGCGCCGCCGCCTCCGCGGCGCCGATCGGTCGCGCCTCCTTCGTCATCCGTCGCATCCCCTCGTCCTTCGTCAATGCACCCGGTTGGCGACCAGATGATCGACCACGCTGGGATCGGCAAGCGTCGAGATGTCGCCGAGGTTGCCGGTGTCGTTCTCCGCGATCTTGCGCAGGATGCGGCGCATGATCTTGCCGCTGCGCGTCTTGGGCAGGCCGGGCGCGAACTGGATCGCGTCGGGCGAGGCGATCGGGCCGATCTCCTGCCGCACCCATTGCCGCAGCTCGGTCCGCAGCGCCTCGCTCGGCTCCTCATGCGCGTTGAGCGTCACATAGGCATAGATGCCCTGCCCCTTGATCGCGTGCGGCATCCCGACCACCGCCGCCTCGGCGACCTTGGCATGGGCGACGAGCGCGCTCTCGACCTCGGCGGTGCCCATGCGGTGACCCGAGACGTTGATGACGTCGTCGACGCGGCCGGTGATCCAGTAATAGCCGTCCTTGTCGCGCCGGCAGCCGTCGCCGGTGAAATATTTCCCCGGATAGGTCGTGAAATAGGTCTGGAAGAAGCGGGCGTGGTCGCCCCACACCGTCCGCATCTGCCCCGGCCAGCTATCGACGAGGCAGAGATTGCCCTCGGTCGCGCCGTCGAGCACCTTGCCGTCGGCATCAACGATCTGCGGGAAGACGCCGGGCAAGGGCTTGGTCGCGCTGCCGGGCTTCAACTCGGTCGCGCCGGGGAGCGGCGAGATGAGGATGCCGCCCGTCTCGGTCTGCCACCAGGTGTCGACGATCGGGCAGCGCCGCTCGCCTACGACGCGGTGATACCATTCCCATGCCTCCGGGTTGATCGGCTCGCCCACCGATCCCAGGATGCGGATCGACGAGCGGTCGTGCGCCTTCACCCAGCTCTCACCCTCGCGCATCAGCGCGCGGATCGCGGTCGGCGCGGTGTAGAAGATGTTGACGCCGAGCCGTTCGCACGTCTCCCAGAAGCGGCCATGGTCGGGATAATGGGGCACGCCGTCGAACATGACCGTCGTCGCGCCGTTGGCGAGCGGGCCGTAGACGACATAGCTGTGCCCGGTGACCCAGCCGACATCGGCGGTGCACCAGAAGATCTCGCCGTCGCGATAGTCGAACACGAGGCGGAAGGTCATCGTCGCCCAGAGGAGATAGCCGCCCGTCGTGTGCAGCACCCCCTTGGGCTTGCCCGTCGAGCCCGAGGTGTAGAGGATGAAGAGCGGATCCTCGGCATTCATGGCCTCGGGCGGGCATTCGGGCGAGGCGGCGCTCACCTGCTCGTCATACCAGAGGTCGCGGCCGGCCTGCATCGGCACGTCGGCGCCGGTGCGGCGGACGACGAGCACCGAGCGGACCGAGGTGCAATGCTCGAGCGCCTTGTCGACATTGGCCTTGAGCGGGATCCTCTTGCCGCCGCGCACCCCCTCGTCGGCGGTAATGACGAGCGTCGAGTCGCAATCCTGGATGCGATTGGCGAGGCTGTCGGGCGAGAAGCCGCCGAACACGATCGAGTGGATCGCGCCGATCCGGGTGCAGGCGAGCATCGCCGCCGCCGCCTCCGGGATCATCGGCAGATAGAGGGTCACCCGATCGCCTTTCCTGACGCCCAGCCCTTTCAAGGCATTGGCGAGGCGGCAGGTCTCCTCGTGCAACTCGCGGTAGCTGATCCGCCGCGCCTCGCCGGGGACGTCGCCTTCCCAGATGATCGCGGTCTGGTCGCCGCGCTCGGCCAGATGCCGGTCGAGGCAGTTGGCCGAGACGTTGAGCGCGCCGTCGGCGAACCAGCGGATGCGGAAATCGGCCTCGGCGAAGCTCACATCCTTGACCTGGCTGAACGGCGTCATCCAGTCGAGCCGCCGCGCCTGATGCCGCCAGAAGCCGTCGGGATCGTCGCTTACCGCCGCGCACAGCGCCTCATAATCGGCGCGGTTGACATGCGCCTGCGCCGCGATCGCCGGATCGACCGGATAGACGGTTTCTTCCATGACTGTCCTCTCCCTCTGACAGCGGACGCGCGGCCCCGCCACTCACGCGCCGCTCCTTAGCGCGGCGGAGGGCGGCGCGCATCCACTACCTTGGTCGGACAGAAGGGGTCGGGGAGGGGGCGGCCGGAGCGTCCGGCGGGCAGCTCACCACCAGGTCGCGTAGAGCGCGATCAGGATCAGGATGACGCCGAGTCCCGCGACGTTGAACAGCGGGCTGGTCTGGAAGCTCACCCCCTCGCGCGTGATCCGGTTGGCCTCGGCGCCGGCCGGCCGCGCGAGCGAGGCGAGCATGGCGAGGACGAGGCTCGCGAAGAACACGATGAGGATCCGGTTCATGAACGGGATCGCGTTGAGCGCGCCGAGGCCCGCCAGCGCGGGGACATGATCGGCCCATTTGAACCAGAAGACGAACGAGAGCAGCACCGAGGCGACCGCCGCGACGATCGCCCCCGCCTCGCTCGCGCGGCGCCAGAACAGGCCGAGCAGGAAGATGACGGTGATGCCCGGCGTGAAGAAGCCGGAGAATTCCTGGATGAACTGGAACGCCTGGTCGGACTGGCCGATCAGCGGCCGCGCCGCGACGATCGCGATGATGATCGCCACCACCGCCGTGATGCGGCCGACGCGCACCAGATGCCGCTCGCGTGTCCCCGTGCCGCCGTTTTCGGCCGCGCTCTCGACATGGCGGAGCTTGGCATAGAGATCGAGCGTGAAGATCGTCGCGATCGAATTGATCTTGGACGCGGTCGAGGCGATGATCGCGGCGATCAGCGCCGAAAAGACGAGGCCGAGGAGGCCCGGCGGGAGCAGCCGCATCATCGCCGGATAGGCCTGGTCGGGCTTCTGGAGATCGGGCGCCAGCACCACCGCCGCGATGCCGGGCAGCACGATGATGACCGGCATCAGCAGCTTGAGGTAAGCCGCAAAGACGATGCCCTTCTGCGCCTCGTCGAGGTTCCTGGCGGCGAGCGCGCGCTGGATGATATACTGGTTGAAGCCCCAATAGCTCAAATTGGCGATCCACATGCCGCCGATCAGCACCGAGAGGCCGGGCAGATCCTTGTAGAAGGGATTGTCGGGCGAGAGGATCATCTCGAAATGGCCGGGGATGCGGCGGGTAAGCTCGCCGAAACCGGCGATCACCCCGCCCTCGCCGCCGATGCGCGAGAGGGTGAGATAGGCGATGATGAGCCCGCCCATGACGAGCAGCGTCACCTGCACGATGTCGGTCAGCGCCACCGCCTTCAAGCCGCCGCGGATCTGGTAGAGGAGCGCGAAGCCGCCCAGCGCGATCAGCGCCGTCGTCTGGTCGAGCCCCGCCACCTGGTTGACCGCGATCGATCCCAGCCAGATGATCGAGGTCAGGTTCACGAACACGTAGAGCGCGAGCCAGAACAGCGCCATCAGCGTGCGGATATTGGGGCCGTAGCGCTGCTCGAGGAACTGCGGCATGGTGTAGATGCGGTTGGCGAGGAAGATCGGCAGGAAATATTTGCCGACGATGAGCAGGGTCGCCGCCGCCATCCACTCGTAGGACGCGATGGCGAGGCCGATGGCATAGCCCGATCCCGCCATGCCGACGATCTGCTCGGCCGAGATGTTGGCGGCGATGAGCGAGGCGCCGATCGCCCACCAGGGCAGCGCCCTGGCGGCGAGGAAATAATCCGAGCTGTCTTTCTGATGCCCGGCCTTGTCGCGCGACACCCATTGCGCGAGACCGAAGATCGCGATCGCGTAAACGACCACGACGACGAGATCGATCGTCGACAACCCCATGGCTAACCCCTCCGCCTCCAGTTCCGGTTATGTTTAAGACGTTCCGTCGGCGCCGGATAGGCCCGATGGTCTTGCATCACCCGCCGCTCGAAAAGCGGTAGACGATCCTGTTGTGATAGGTCTGGCCGGGATCGAGCCGCGCGGACGGGAAGCCCGTCTGGTTGGGCGCGTCGGGGAAATTCTGCGGCTCCAGGACGACGGCATCGCCCATGCGATAGATTTTGCCCGCCTTGCCATGGCTCGTCGCGTCGAAGAAATTGCCCGAGTAGAACTGGACCCCCGGCTGGTCCGACCAAAGCTCGAACGACCGGCCGGAGGCGGGATCGCGCACCTTCGCCATAAGATGCAAGTCCCCGGTCCGCGCCGGCGTGACGATGAAATTGTGATCGTAGCCGCGCGAGACGACGATCTGCTCCTCGCGCGCGTCGCGCACCCGCTCGCCCACGACATGCGGCGTGCGGAAGTCGAAGACGGTGCCCTTGACCGGGCGGCGCTCGCCGGTGGGGATGAGCACCGCGTCGACGGGGAGGAAAGTCTCGGCGGGGATCATGACCTCATGCCCCATGGCGCCGTTCACCGATCCCTCCCCCGCAAGGTTCCAGTAGGCGTGGTTGGTGAGGTTGACGACGGTCGGCTTGTCGGTCGTGGCGCGATAGTCGATGGTGAGCGCGCCCTTATCGTCGAGGCTGTAGGTCGCGTCGACCGTCATCGTGCCGGGATAGCCCTGATCGCCGTCCGCGCTCACCAGCCGCAGCGTTACCGACGGGACGGGGCCGGAGCGGACCGCCACCACATCCCACAGCCGCTTGTCGAAGCCGGCCGTGCCGCCGTGGAGCGACTGGCCGTTGTTGTTGATCGGGGTCTGGTAGTCCTTGCCGTCGAGCGTGAAGCGCCCCTTGGCGATGCGGTTGCCGAAGCGGCCGACCGTGGCGCCGAAATATTGCGGCTGGTCGACATAGGATTTGATATCGGCATAGCCGAGCGTCACGTCGGCGGGCTTTCCATTGCGGTCGGTCAGGATCAGCGACTGGAGCGTCGCGCCATAGGCGATCACCGTCGCCTTGACGCCATGCGCGTTGCTGAGCGTCACCGCCGGGACCGGACGGCCATCGGGCAGCGTGCCGAAGGTCGACTGGCTGGCGCCGCCGGCCAGCGCGGGCGTCGAGGCGAGAGTCATGGCCATGGCCATCGCGCGCAAACGGGTGCCGGGCATGAACATTCTCCCTCTTGGCGGTCGTGGCGCGCGCCGGCCGCAATTGGCTTACAGTCCTTGTCGGGCATCTCGCTCCAGATCCCAGGCGCGCGGCCGTGCCAGCTCCCGGTGGTGCAACGCATGACCGCCGCCCGCGCTCCGTCGACCGGCGGGGCTTGTCGCACGCGCGGCCCCGCCGCCCAGAATAAATATGATAAATAAGGCGGCCGACGCGCCGCTATTTGCGTTCGATGAGCTTGGTCGGCCGATGCACCAGCTTGCTCCGGCGGGGCGCGGGGACGCGCACTGTCTCGTAGGTCACGGTCTCAGTCACCACCTCGCGCGGCTGGCAGCAGCAGCCCTGCGGCAGCGTCACGGTCGTCACGGTGGGCGGTGGATAGTACCAGCCAGGGGCATAATAGCCTCCGCCGGGCGGGGGCGGACCCCAGGCGCCGGGCGGGGGCGGCGGGCCGTCATGGCCGGGCGCGGGATAGGGGGCGCCGGGGCCGCCATGATGCGCCCAGCGCTCGTGATCGGGGTCATGCTCGTGCCGCGCCTCGGGCGGCGGCGTGTCGCGCCAGCGGCCGCGATATTCGCCCTCATAGGTGCGGCCGTCCTCGCCCTCCCAGCGCCCGACCCAGCGGCCGCCATAGGCGACATCGTCGTCCGCCGCCATGTCGCCGCGGTAGTCGATGCGCGGCGCCTCCCTGGCGGGGGCGGGGCCGGGCTCATGCGCCCCGGCCGGCGCCGCCGCCAGCAGCATCAGCGCGCCGGCGGCGGCCGGCAGGACAAGCGTGCGCATCGTCGGGCTCCCACAATCTGTCGTGACCTCCTGTTAGCAGCGCGACAGGCCGATCGTCACGCCTCGCAGCGCCCGCGCCCTGTGCCGAAATGAGGCAGGCGCCGCCCCGCCTGTTGCCTCTTGCCTCGCCCCGGCCTTGCCTCTAGGGCGGGTTCCTGAACGAGCGTTAAGACAGAAGAAGGACTTCTCATGAGTGAGACCGCGGATCGCGTTAAGAAGATCGTTGTCGAACATCTGGGCGTCGAAGCGGAAAAGGTGACCGAGGACGCGAGCTTCATCGACGATCTGGGCGCCGACAGCCTCGACATCGTCGAGCTGGTCATGGCGTTCGAGGAAGAGTTCGGCGTCGAGATCCCCGATGACGCGGCCGAGAAGATCGGTACCGTCAAGGACGCGATCGACTATATCGACAGCAAGCAGTAAGGGCGCGGCCGGGGCACTCGCCCCGCCCCCTTGCGCAGTCCCGGCGCGGCGGCCGGGGCGGTCAGGTGAAGCGAGCGGCTCTCCGATCCCGGCGCGTCCCGGACGGAGGGCCGTTTGCCGTAGGAGAGAATGGAGCCGCTTATGCGTCGTGTCGTGGTGACGGGTCTCGGGCTGGTGACGCCGCTGGGCGCCGATGTCGAAACGTGCTGGCAGAACATCCTCGCCGCCAAATCGGGTGCCGGAACGATCACCCGGTTCGACGCCACCGATTTCCACACCAATTATGCGTGCGAGGTGAAGCCGGCGGACCATGCGTACGGCTTCGACCCCAACCTGCGCGTCGATCACAAGGTGCAGCGGCAGGTCGATCCCTTCATCGTCTATGGCATCGATGCCGCCGGCCAGGCGATCGAGGACGCCGGCCTCACCGACATGAGCGAGGAGGCGCGGCTGCGCGCCGGCTGCTCGATCGGCTCGGGCATCGGCGGGCTGCCGGGGATCGAGAGCGAGTCGCTGGTGCTCGAGCACAAGGGGCCGAAGCGCGTTTCGCCCCACTTCGTCCACGGCCGGCTCATCAACCTCATCTCGGGACAGGTCAGCATCAAATATGGCCTGATGGGTCCGAACCACGCCGTCGTCACCGCCTGTTCGACCGGCGCGCACTCGATCGGCGACGCGGCGCGGATGATCGCGCTCGACGATGCCGACGTGATGCTGGCGGGCGGGGCCGAGTCGGCGATCTGCCCGATCGGCATCGCCGGCTTCGGCCAGGCGCGGGCGCTCTCGACCGGCTTTCGCGACGAGCCGTGGCGCGGCAGCCGCCCCTATGACAAGGACCGCGACGGCTTCGTCATGGGCGAGGGCGCGGGCGTCGTCGTGCTCGAGGAATATGAGCGTGCCAAGGCGCGCGGCGCCAAAATCTATGCCGAGGTGGTGGGCTATGGCCTGTCGGGCGACGCCTATCACGTCACCGCGCCGCACCCGGAAGGATCGGGCGCCTATCGCGCGATGGAGATGGCGATGCGCAAGTCGGGGCTTTCGCTCGGCGACATCGACTATGTGAACGCGCACGGCACCTCCACCCCGCTCGGCGACGAGCTGGAGCTGGGCGCGGTGCGGCGGCTGTTCGGCGACGCCATCGGCCACCTCTCGATGAGCTCGACCAAGTCGGCGATCGGCCATCTGCTCGGCGGCGCGGGCGCGGTGGAGAGCATCTTCTGCATCCTGGCGCTGCGCGATCAGGTGGTGCCGCCCACGCTCAACCTCGACAATCCGAGCGACAATTGCGCCGGCGTCGACCTCGTCCCCCATGTCGCCAAGCAGCGCAAGGTCAAGGCGGTGCTTAACAATTCCTTCGGTTTCGGCGGCACCAATGCCAGCCTGGTGATGAAGGCGGTGTAACGCGATGCGCCGCGCCGGCTGGATCATCGTTACGGCCGGGCTGCTCATCATCGCGCTGGTCGCCGGTCAGTTCGTGCGCGGCTGGACACAGGCGGGGCCGCTCGCCCGGCCGACCACGATCGTGATCCCCGAAGGGACCAGCCTCACCGGCGCCGCGGTGCTGATGAAGCGGGCGGGGATGATCCGCTCGGCCGACGCCTTCGTGCTGCGCGCGGGCCTCTTCGGCGGCGGCGCGCCGGTCAAGGCGGGCGAATATCGGGTGCCCAGGGGCGCGAGCAATGCCGAGCTGCTGCGCATCCTCCAGGGCGGGGCGGTGGTCAATTATCTCGTGACGATCCCCGAGGGGATGCCCGCCGTCATGGTCCGCGACCGGCTGATGGCCAAGGCGGACCTCGCCGGGCCGGTCGCGGTGCCGCCCGAGGGATCGGTGCTGCCCGACAGCTATGCCTATGAGAAGGGCGAGCCGCGCGCCGCGGTGCTGGCGCGGATGCAGCGCGCGATGGACCGCTTCCTGGCGGCGGCGTGGGAGAAGCGCGGCCCGCTCGCCGTCGTCAAGTCGCCGCGGGAGGCGCTGATCCTCGCCAGCATCGTCGAGAAGGAAACGTCGATCCCCGCCGAGCGGCCGACCGTTGCCGGCGTCTATGGCAACCGGCTGCGCATCGGGATGCCGCTCCAGGCCGACCCGACGATCATCTACCCGATCACCGCCGGCCGCCCGCTCGGCCGCCGCATCCGCCGCTCGGAGATCCTCCAGCGCAACGACTACAACACCTATGCGATGAGCGGCCTGCCCAGGGGGCCGATCGCCAACCCCTCGCGCAGCTCGATCGAGGCGGTGCTGAACCCGGCCCGGACCCGCGCGCTCTATTTCGTCGCCGACGGCAAGGGCGGCCACATCTTCGCCGACACCCTCGCCGAGCACGAGGCCAATGTGAGGAAGTGGTTCGAGATCAGGCGGGCGCGGGGGGAGATGTGACGTATGTCCGTTGTCAGAACGCCACAGACCCTCGCGAATGCGCTTCGCCCCTTCGCGCCCTTCGCGTGAACCGGACCCGCCGAACCAACCGTGAGACGTCAATCCTGCCGCGCCGCCGTCTCGCGGATCAGCGCGATCATGTTGGGGATGCCCTGCGTCCGGTTGGAGGAGAGCTGGTTCCTGAGATCGAACGGCGCCAGTTCGCCCGCGATATCGGTGGCGAGGATTTCGGCCGGGGCGCGGTCCTGCACCGTCAGCAGCACGAGCGCGATGATCCCCTTGGTGATCGCGGCGTTGCTGTCGGCGAGGAAGTGCAGCCGCCCGTCCTCGCGCCGCACCGGATAGACCCACACCGCCGCCGAACAGCCGCGCACCTGCGTCGCCTCGGTCTTGAGCGCCTCGGGCATCGGCTCCAGCCCCCGGCCGAGGTCGATGAGCAGCCGGTAGCGGTCATCGGCGTCGAGCAGGGCATAGTCGTCGTAAAGGGCGGCAAGGTCGGTCATGGGGGCGATATAGAGGCGCGGGCGGGCGGGGGAAGGGCCATGTGCCACCCTAACCCCTCGCCCCGGTCCGCGTGACGTACCCTACAAATCCACGCCCGCCGCGATCGCTTCCAGCTTGCGGACGCGTTCCTTGAGGTCGGCGACTTCGATGCGCGCGGCGGCGGTCGGGGGGCCGGCGGGCGCGGGGCCGGCGTGGTCAAGCTCGGCGCGCTTGAGCGCGAGCCAGCCTTCCCAGCCCTTCAAGGTCGTGCGGGCGAGGATGGCGACGGTGCCGAGCAGGGCCAGCGCGGCGGCGGCGTAGAGGAGAGGGTCGGGCATATGCGGCTCCATGCCTTTGCGGCGGACGGTCAGTCCTGGTTCCTGAGCGTCTCGAACTCGCGGTCGAGAGCACTGCTGCTGTCGGTCGCGAGCCGTTCGAGCACGGCGACGCGCGCCTTGAGCTGGCGCACCTCGTCGCGCAGCCGCTGCGCTTCGGGATCGGGTTGCGGGGGCAGCCTGTCGCCGAAGCCGCCATGGCGGGCCTTGATCCGCGCCTTGAGCACGCTGGCGATCATGATGACGGCCATGATGGCGACGACCATTTCAAACGGGTTCATGGGGCTACTCCTCCGGGCGGACGCGCTTTAGTTGAGCGGCGCGTCGCGCAGGGTCTCGATCTCGGCGGAGAGCGCGCCGCCATGATCGGTGATGATGCGTTCGAGCACGCGCACCCGCTGCTCCAGCCGCTCGATCTGCGCCGCATATTGCGCGGCCTTCTCCACGGTCTGCGCGCCCATGATCTCGAGCTGGCGCTCCTGGAAGCGCAGGCGGCGCTTGTAGATGTCGGCGCCAAGGCCGCCGATCACCGGGATGCCCACGACGATCATGAAGAAGGCGAGGATGAAGAACTCGTTCATGGCGCGATCCTCTCAGTTCGCGGCGCCGCGCAGCGAGTCGATCTCGCGGCTGAGGCTGTGCGCGCCGTCGGTGACGATCCGCTCGACATTGGCGAGCCGGTCCTTGACCGATCCCAGTTCGGCGCGGAGCTGGGCGTTCTCCTGGCTCAGCAGCCTGATCCGCTCCATGGCCTCGTTGCTCGTCTTGGGATAGATCGCCTGGCCCCAGGCGCCGTCGAGCGGATAGCCGTTGCGGATGCGCAGCCAGGTGGTGAAGATCCAGCCGAAGATGGCGCTCGCGGCGATGATGAGGCCGCCGGCGATGATCCAGGGCAGGTTCGGGATTATGACAGTCTCGGCCATGGTAACGATCCCTTTGTGAGTGGTCGCCGATGCGGCAGTATGGTTTCGACCAACGGCGGCCCGGCCTCGACCAACGGTCAGCGCAGGCTGTCGATCTCGTCGGCGAGGCGGGTGTTGCGGCTGGTGTAGTAGGTTTCGATGTCGGCGAGCCGGCGGTCGATGTCGCGGAACTTGGAGCGCACGTCGCGGGTGGTGCGCTTGGGATTGGCGCGCACGCCCTGCCAGAATTTCTCGTCCTCATGCGTCTCGTAAAGGCCGCGCGGCTGGTCCTCGGCGAGCCAGCCGATCAGGAAGTAGACGAGCAGCGCCCAGCCGGTCGCGAAGACGAGCAGGATCGTCGCGACGCGGACCCAGAGCACCTCGACCCCGATATAGTCGGCGATGCCGGCGCACACGCCCATCAGCTTGCCGTTCCGCTTGTCACGGTAGAATTTGGTGCGACGCGCGCTCATCAGTTCCTCCTGTCGATCGGGTAGCCCTCGTCGGCGCTCGGCGCGCGCGCGGGGCGGAAATCGGGATTGTCGGCGGCGACGATCCGCTCGATCGTCATCAGCCGCTCCTCGAGCCGGCGGGCGGTCTCGTGGAGCTGATCGAGCAACGCCTCGTCCTCCGAGGTCAGCGACGCCGACGTTTTCCACTTGGTGACATAGTGCAGGATCACCCAGGGCAGCCCGATGAACAGGATGCCGACGATGATGATGGGAAGGACGACGTCTTCCATCCGTCACGCCCCCCTGGCTTGAGCCGCCTTGAGCGCGGCGAGTTCGGCCTCGACCTTGTCGTTGGTCTCGAGGTCGGCGATCTCCTCCTCGAGCGTGCGCTGCTGGCTGCCCAGGCCCATGGCGTCGGCGCGACCCTCGGCAAGGTCGACGCGGCGTTCGAGCATGTCGAAGCGGGCGAAGGCATCCTGCACCTTCTCCCCGGCGTACATCTCGCGCACGCGCAGGCGGTTCTGCGCGCTTTCCATGCGGGCGACGAGGCTGTTCTGGCGCGCGCGCGCCTCGCGCAGCTTGGCCTGGAGCTTGCCGATGTCCTCTTCCGACGCGCGCAGCGCCTCGTCGAGCACGCCGATCTGCTCGGTGAGCTGCTGGGCCATGTCGGCGGCCTTCTGCTTCTCGACCAGCGCGGCCTTGGCGAGATCCTCGCGGCCCTTGGAGAGCGCCAGTTGCGCCTTTTCCATCCAGCTCGTCTGCAGCGCCTCCAGCTTGACGATATGGCGGCGCATCTCCTTCTGGTCGGCGATGGTGCGGGCGGCGGAGGCGCGCACCTCGACCAGCGTCTCCTCCATCTCGAGGATGATCATGCGGATCATCTTGGCCGGGTCTTCGGCGCGGTCGAGAATGTCGGTGACATTGGCGGCGATGATGTCGCGGGTGCGGGAGAAAATGCCCATGGGTTGGTTACTCCTTGATTGGGGGGCCGGGGCGGGGAGGGGGCGGGCCCGCCCCGGCAGGCGCTACTTCAGGCGAAGTAGGCGGTCTGGGGGGCGGCACGGGCGCAGGCGCCCGCGCTGCCGGAAAGATCGCTCGCCCGCGCCGGGCCGACCGCGCTCAGCACCATGATGGAGCTGAAGAGGAGGGCACAGAGACTGGCGGCAACCGTCTTGCTGGGGTCGGTCCTGAACATGGCGTACTCCTGAAACCTTGGCCTTCATGATGCTGCTTGGTGCGGCTTGCCCCATGCTTTGCAGAGAGCGTGCCAAGTGGAGGAAGTGGCGGATTTGCGTGGCTTGGGCTTGGCGGGCGGCAATTTCTACTTGCCAAGGATCGGGATTTTGCGCCAACCATTGGTGTGCTCTAGCTCATCCGTCATTGCGAGCAGCGCGAAGCAATCCAGGGCAGCGCGCGCGACTCTGGATTGCTTCCCCCGGCTTCCGCCGGGTTCGCAATGACGATGGGTGGTAAGGCTGGGGCGAGGCACGACGGGGAGTAGCTTATGGAGAAAACGACGCAGTTCGTCGGCCAGTCGCTCGCCTTCCTCGACGCGGTCGAGCTGGCCGGGCGCGCGGCCGAGCTCAACCGGCCGGTGCTGGTGATCGGCGAGCGCGGCACCGGCAAGGAACTCATCGCCGAGCGCGTCCATCGGCTGAGCCCCCGCTGGGACGGCCCGCTCGTCGTCATGAACTGCGCCGCGCTGCCCGAGACGCTGATCGAGGCCGAGCTGTTCGGCCACGAGGCCGGCGCGTTCACCGGCGCGACGCGCGCGCGGCCGGGCCGCTTCGAGGAGGCGGACGGCGGCACGCTGTTCCTCGACGAGCTGGGCACGCTCTCGATGGCGGCGCAGGAGCGGCTGCTGCGCGCGGTCGAATATGGCGAGGTGACGCGGATCGGCGCGTCGCGGCCCCTGACCGTCGATGTGCGGATCGTCGCGGCGACCAACGAGCATCTGCCCGCCGCGGTCGAGCGCGGCAGCTTCCGCGCCGACCTGCTCGACCGGCTGTCGTTCGAGGTCATCACGCTGCCGCCGCTGCGCGCGCGCGAGGGCGACGTGCCGGTGCTGTGCGACCATTACGGGCGGCGCATGGCCGCCGAGTGCCGCTGGCCGACCTGGCCCGGCTTTTCGGAGGAAGCGATGGCGCGGCTCGAGGCCCATCGCTGGCCGGGCAATGTCCGCGAGCTGCGCAATGTCGTCGAGCGCGCGGTCTATCGCTGGGAGCAGCCGGGGCGGCCGGTGGACCAAGTGGTGTTCGACCCCTTCGCCTCGCCCTGGCAGCCGGCGCCGGGTGCCCCGCCCGCACTGGAGGAGCGGCCGGCCCCCGCGCGCGCCGCCGAGCGGACCGCCGCGACGCTCGAGGTCGCGCTCGACGAGATCGCCGATCTGCGCGCGGCGGTCGATGCGCATGAAGTCGCGATCCTGCGCCGCGCGCTCGAGCGCCACCGCTACAACCAGCGCGCCACCGCCAAGGCGCTCGGCCTCAGCTACGACCAGCTGCGCCATTGCCTGCGGAAGCACGGGCTGCTGGCGCTGGCGGCATCCTGAGCGTCCACAAGACGCACGGGTGCTTTGTCCCGGCGCGGCGATCGTTCCGTCCGCCGATGCGGCCATGGCGGGCACCATGGCCGACATTGCCGGATGAGGCCGGACTTGTGCCCAGCCGGTCAGCGCAGGCCGGTCAGCGTCTCTGAATCCTGCCAGAGCGCCGTCATCACGGTATCGTCGCGCGCCAGTTCCGACGGGTCGGGCCAGCCGAGCTTGCCCTTGCGCAACGATGCGTAGACGCGCCCCGGCGGCGACACGGCCGTCGTCGCGAGATCAAACAGGCCGCGCCCGGCGTCGGCGAGGCTGTTCATGCCGCTGGCGAACGGCCGGATCAGCGGCAGCAGCGGCCAGACGAGCGTCCGCACCGCCCAGGGATGCGCGCGGACGAGCCCGGTACCCGGCGTCAGCCCCGGATCATAGGCGAACACGTGCCATCCGCCGCGCCGCGCCCCATCGCTCTGCGCAAGGCAGCGCGCCGTCAGCAGGTTGCACAGCTTGGTGGAGGAATAGGCCCGCATCCCCGCCACCGCCGCGCGGCGATCGAGAGCGGGATCGGTCTCTGGATAGGCCAGTTGCCGCGCATGGGCATGGCGCGGGGGCGGGAGGCCGGCGCGCTCGGCGGGATCGTGGGTTGCGCTCGATGTCATGACGATCCGCGCGCCGTTGGCGAGGCGCGGCTCGAGCAGGCGCAGCAGCAGAAAATGCGCGAGGTGATTGGTCGCGAAGGTCGTTTCGAACCCGTCGACGGTGCGCGCCTCGACATCCCGTCGCTGCGCGCCCGCATTGAGGACGAGGGTCGTGATGGGACCATCCGGCAAATCCGCGGCAAAGGCGCGCACGCTGGCGAGGCTGGCGAGGTCGAGCGGGCGCTCCGCCCAACCCGCCGGCGCCGTTCCCGCCGCCCGGACACCCATGACGAGGCGCGATCCGCCGCGTGTCGCGAGGAGCCCTGCGGCGACGCGCCCCAGACCACTCGATCCTCCTGTCATCACTGTCAGCATCGCCAATCCTTACGTTGTATAGTTTGCGCGGGATAAGAGGCGCGCTAAGGGCTGTCAAGCGATGACGACAAAGACTGCGGCCTACCACCATGGCGACCTGCGCCGCGCGCTGGTGCTGGCGGCGCTCGACCTGCTCGAGCGCGACGGGCCGGCGGCTCTGACGCTGCGCCGGCTCGCGCGGGCGGTGGGCGTGAGCGCCATGGCGCCTTATCACCACTTCCCGAGCCGCGCCGACCTGCTGGTCGCGGTCGCGGCGGAGGGGTTCCGGCGCCTTCAGCAACACAAGATCGACGCCCTTGGCGAAACCCCCGATGCCCGCGCCGCGCTGGTCGCCGGCGCCGTCTCCCATGTCCGCTTCGTGCTCGCGCACCCGCATCTCTACCGGCTGATGAAGGGGCCGGACCTGGCCGATCGCGCGGCGCACCCCGATCTGCAGGCCGCCGCCGCCGCGCCCGCCGCGAGCCTGTTCCGCCTGATCGGCCGGCTGCCGTTTCCCGGCGGGCACGAGGACACGGTCAGCCGCGCGCGGACACTGTGGGCGCTGGTGCACGGCATCGGCATCCTGGCGCTCGATGGACAGATCGAGACAGGAACCGCGATCCGCCTTGCCCAGGAAGGAGCGACGGCGCTGATCGCCGGGTGGAGTGGCGGCGCGGTTCCCCTCAAAACCCCCATACCAGACTGAACTTGCTCAGCGTGTCGAGCTTGCGCTGGCCGGTGCGCGTGGACAGCCGGTCGTCGCTCTCATACTGGACATTGTAGGACATGCGCGCCGAGAGGCTGCCCGTGACCCTGGCGTTGATCGCGTTGTTGAGCGTGAGCGTGCCGACGTCCGCCTCGACATAGCCATAGCTGTTCTGGGTGACGTCGACCGTGTCGCTCACCTTCCACCTGAGGTCGAGCGAGGAGCGCAGGCCGAGCTTCTGCTCGCGCCCGTCGTCGACATAGCGCACGCTGCGCAGCGACGGGCCGGCGTCGACCGAGAGCTTGAGCCGGTCGCGGTCGACCAGCGTGTAGCCGATGCCGGCCGAGGCGGTGACCCGGTCGTCATAGCCGGTGAAGGGCGCGCGCTCGAACTGCGCCAGCGCGTAGAGGAAGGAGGCAGGCGAGAGGCGCAGCCGCGGCTCGTATGCGGCGAGCAGATAATCCTGCGACGTCGCGCCGTTCGACCGGCGATAGTCGAGCGAGGCGCGCAGCTTGTGCTGCCAGCGGCCAATCGTGTAGCTGCCGTTGAAGCCGAGGCTCACGCCCACCTCGTCGGTGCCGCCGGTCGAGCGGAAGCCGCCGACCTCGAGCTTGGCCGCCCAGATGCGCGGATTGACCGGCGGCAGATCGAGCGCGCGGACGCGGAGGCGCCGTACGAGCGGCTCGCTCGCCTGATATTGCGCCAGCGCCGAATAGCGGTTCTCGTCGGCGCGGAAGCTGCCCACCAGCCGGTCGATCTCGTCGCTGCTGTCGGGGAAGCGGATGCGGGCGATGCGGGCGATCGACTCGACCGCCTCGTCGTCATGCGCGGCGAGCGCGGTGGTGAGCATGTCGCGCACGCTTTCGGGCAGCGCGGGCGGCGTCGGGGCAGGCGCGAGGTCAGCGCTCTCGGGCGGGGTCGCGGCCGGCAGGTCCGCGCCGGCCTGCAACCCGCCGAGCAAGACCAAAGCCGCCAGCGGCCCGGCCATCAGATGAGCGACCGGAACTCCGCCACGATATCGCGGTAGAGTTTCTTCTTGAATGGCACGATGAGGTCGGGGAGGCTCGCCGCCTCGACCCACTTCCACGCGTCGAACTCGGGGTGGTCGGTGGCGATGTCGATGTCGCCGTCCTCGCCCAGGAAGCGCATCAGGAACCAGGTCTGCCGCTGCCCGCGATAGCGCCCGCCCCACAGCGTCCCGACGAGATGATCGGGCAGGTCGTAGAAATGCTCCTCCTTCGAGCGGGCGAGCACCTGCGCGAGGTCGGCGCGGACGCCCGTTTCCTCGCGCAGTTCGCGCAGCGCGGCGGCCTCGACATCCTCGCCCTCGTCGATGCCGCCCTGTGGCATCTGCCAGGCGTCGCCTTCCTTGCTGTCGATCCGCCGGCCGACGAAGACGAGCCCGTTGCGGCTGACGAGCATCACGCCGGCGCAGGGGCGGTAGGGCAGCTTGTCGATCATGCGGGCGTCCGGGTCCGTGTCGCGTGAATCATCACTCGGCCGCTCCTTAGTCGCGCCGCGCCGTCCCCGTCCACCCGTCGCGCGACGATCGGCCGATATCCGCCTTTGGGCGAGCGGCCCATTTTCCGCTTTGTGCGCGCAAGGCGCGGGGCGTAGACCTGCCCGGCAGCCGACCGCACGCACAGGAACCGCCGCGTGGCCACCGCCGCCCTCCCCGTCCCGCCGACGGGGCCGCGCCCGAGTCGGTCGTCATCCGCTTCGCCGGGGACGGCGGCCTGGAGTCATGGCCGCGCCTCGCCTTCGACATTTCCGCGCGCACGCTCGAGAGCGTCAAGCCCTTCGGTCTCGGTAACAAGGAGGCGCCGCGCTGCGAGAACATGTGGACGCTCGGCCTCGGCGATCCTCCATCATCTCGCGCGGATGACGGAATATGGCGTGACCACCGTCCAGGCGGAGGACGAGATCGCCGAGATCGAGGCGGCGACCGAGGAAATTCTGTGATGGACCGCGAATATCTCGATGATGACGGCAAGCTCGTCGCGCAGGAGGCGCGCTGGTGCCCCCGCTGCGGCGACTATGCGATCCTCAAAGCGGTGCAGCGCACATTGCCGAACTGGGCGCGGTGCCGGAGACCACCGTGCTCGTGTCCGGCATCGGCTGTTCCTCGCGCTTTCCCTGTTATGTCGAGCGCTGCGGCTTCCACACCATCCACGGCCGCGCGCCGGCGGTGGCGACGGGGATGAAGCTCGCCAATCCCGATCTGGACATCTGGATCGTGACCGGCGACGGGCTGTCGATCGGCGGCAGCCATGTGCTGCACGCGCTGCGCCGCAATCTCGATGGCCAGATCCTCTTGTTCAGCAACGAGATTCGCAGCCTGACCAGCCGGGTGGGGACGAAGACGCCCTCGACGCCCCATGGATCGGTCGACACGCCCGCCCGGCGGGGTTCGCGCTGGGGGCGGGGCGCGGTTCGTGGCGCGCGGCTATGACGTGGCCAGGCGGCTCCCCGACCGGCTCAAGGCCGCCTGCCGCCACAAGGGCGCGGCCTTCGTCGAGATCTTCCAGAACTGCATCGTCCACGACAAGGACGTGTTCGCCGAGTTCACCGAGAAGAAGAACGCCGACGAGGGGCAGCTTTGGCTCGCCGATGGCCAGCCGATGCTCCTCGCGAAAGGCAGCAAGGGCATCGCGCTCGATCCCGAGACGCTCAGCCCCAGGGCGGTGGCGGTGAGCGACGGCGACCGGCAGGGCGCGGGCGTGATCGTCCGCGCCGCCACCAACCGCGCGATCGCGCACATGCCGGTCGAGATGCCCTTCGGCCCGTTCCCGATGGCGCTCGGCGTGATCCATGACGACCCGGCGCGGACCGTCGAGGCGGAGGTCGCGACCCAGACGCGCGCCGTCACCAGCGGCAAGGTCGCCGACCTGCGGACGCTGGTGAGCGGCGGCCAGACCTGGCGCGTGGGGCGCGGGCCGGCGGCGGACTGAACGGCGCCGCCCATCCGCCCTCAGCGCACGAGCACGCCACCCTTCATGACATGATCGACCGCCTCGAGCGCGCGGATGTCGGCGAGCGGATCGGCCCGCACCGCGATCATGTCGGCATAATGGCCGGGCGAGAGCGCGCCGACGCGGTCCTGCCAGCCCATCAGCGCCGCCGCGCTCACCGTCGCCGACCGGATCGCCTGCATCGGGGTCATCCCATAGCGGACCATATAGGCGAACTGCCGCGCGTTGAGCCCGTGCGGATAGACGCCGGCGTCGGTGCCGAAGCCGATCTTCACGCCCGCCGTCACCGCCTTGCGGAAGCCGTCGCGCTGCGCCTGCGTGGTTTCGTCGTTCTTGCGCAGGATCTCGGCGGGCCAACCCTCCCTGCGGCCGACATCGGCGATATAGTCGCCATTGTAGATGTCCATCACCAGCCACGCGCCCCTGGCCCTGGCGAGCGCGATCCCCTCGTCGTCGATCAGCGAGGCATGTTCGATCGAGCGCACCCCGCCGTGCAGCGCGATTCTGATCCCCTCGGCGCCATGGGCATGGGCGGTGGCATAGCTCTTGTAGCGCGCCGCTTCCTCGACCGCCGCGCGCACCTCCGCCTCGGTGACTTCGGGCGCGCCCGGCTCGGTGCCGGCGGCGAGCACGGCGCCGGTGGCGATGATCTTGAGGAAGTCGGCGCCGTGCTGGAAGAGATTGCGCGCCTTGACCGTCATCTCGTCGGGGCCGGCGAAGACGCCGACGCGCATCGAGGACGGGATGGTGACGTCGGGCGCGAAGCCCGTCACTTCCCCGCCGCCACCCGGCACGGTAAGATAGGCGCCCGCGACCGCCATCCGCGGTCCCTCGACCAGCCCCTCATCAATCGCATCGCGCAGCGACACGTCGCCAAAGGCGCGGAAGGTGCCGACGTCGCGCACGGTGGTGAAGCCGGCGCGCAGCGTGTCGCGGGCGTTGCGCGCCGCCATGAAGGCGATGTCGGCTTCCGAATGGAGCAGCGGCTCGGCCGGATTGCTCGTCTGGCCGGCGTCGGACAGGTGCGTGTGGAGGTCGATGAGGCCGGGAAGCGCGGTATAGGCCGACCAGTCGGCGACCGCCGCGCCGGCGGGGGGCGGCGCATAGGGAGTCACCGCCGCCACTTTGCCATCCTCGATCCGAATGAGCCGGTCGGTGAGCACCGTGCCCGTCTCGGGGTCGATCAGCCGCCCGGCGCGGACATAGCTGGTGTCGGCGCTGGCGGCGCTTGCGGCGAGGGACAGCGCGAGCGCCGCGAGTCTCGTGATGGTGGTTGTCCAGCCCTTCATGGTCCCCGCTCCGCCTTCCGCAACCGATCTGCCTACCCTCGTCATTGCGAGGAGGCGGCGCCGACGCGGCAATCCATTGCCGTGGCGCTCCTGGATTGCCGCGGCCTGCGGCCTCGCAATGACGAGCGGGCATCGTGACGAGCGCCCGCTCCGCGCGCAAGTCAGAAGGCGAAGGGCTCGCTCGTCACCCGGCTGGCGATGAGGAAGGCGTCGGCGACGAGCCGCAGCGGCGCGAGGTCGACGTCGCTCCGCCGCGCCGCGACCAGCCCGGCGAAATGATCGTAAAGGGCGGGATATTCGCGGTCCTCGCCTTTTTGTTCGGGCGCGCCGGGGAGCTGCCAGCGGTCGCCACCATCGTTGAGGACGGCCGTGCCGGCGTCGGTCTCGATGGTGATGCGCCAGCTCTGCGGGCCGGTCTGGCGGAAATCGAGCTGCGCGTCGATCGCCGCCCCGCCGCTGCGCATGACGAGACGCGCGGCGATGGGGCTGTCGCGCCCCTCGGGCGTGGTCAGCTCGGCGCTGTCGAGGAAGACGGGCGCGGGCAGGATGCGGGTGAGGATCGAAAGCGCGTTGATCCCCGGATCAAGCACCCCGAACCCGCCGGGGCCGAAAATCCATTCCTGCCCCGGATGCCAGCGGCGGACATCCTCCTTCCACACGATCTCGACCCGCCGGATCGCGCGATCCCTGAGCCAGGCGCGGGCCGGCTCGACGGCGGCGGCGGCGCGGCTGTGCCAGCTCGCATAGAGCGTGACCCCGGCGGCGGCGGCCCTGGCTTCAAGATCGACGATTTCCGAAAGCGTCGCGGCCGGCGGCTTCTCCAGCATCGTGTGCAGCCCCGCGGCGATCGCCCGCGCGGCGATGGCATGGCGCGGGCCGGGCGGGGTGCAGATCGACACCGCGTCGACCGGCGTCCCGCTCGCGATCAGCGCCTCGATGTCGGGAAAGGCCGCCACGCCCTCCACCGAGCCGCTGCGGCTCGCCGTTGCCACCAGCCGATAGCGCGGATCGCCGGCAATGGCGGGAACATGCTGGTCGCGGGCGATTTTACCGATCCCGACCAAAGCGATGCGAACGGGCGTTTCAGGACTGGTCATGGCAAGGCTCCTCGGCTACCGGCTGAGCATATAAATCAGAGTAAAGATGCTTGCGAGTATGGACGGGTTCCGTCACGCTGTGGCAGGCGTTGGTGAAACGGCAGCCTATGCAGGAGCGTCAAGTGAGCCAGCCCGGATCGTCCGCCCCGCCCCCCGGTCCCATGCGCCTACGCTCGCGCGCCTGGTTCGACAATCCGGCCAATGCCGACATGACCGCGCTCTATGTCGAGCGCTACCTCAACTACGGCCTCAGCCTTGAGGAGCTGCAGTCGGGCCGGCCCATCATCGGCATCGCGCAGTCGGGCAGCGATCTCGTCCCGTGCAACCGCCACCATCTCGTCCTTGCCCAGCGCGTGCGCGAGGGCATCCGCGACGCGGGTGGCATCGCGATCGAGTTTCCCACCCATCCGATCCAGGAGACGGGCAAGCGGCCGACCCCGGCGCTCGACCGCAACCTCGCCTATCTCGGCCTCGTCGAAGTGCTGTTCGGCTATCCGCTCGACGGCGTCGTGCTCACAATCGGCTGCGACAAGACCACGCCCGCCGCGCTGATGGCCGCCGCGACGGTCAACATCCCCGCGATCGCGCTGTCGGTCGGGCCGATGCTCAACGGCTGGCACAAGGGCGAGCGCACCGGCTCGGGCACGATCGTCTGGAAGGCGCGCGAGATGCTCGCCGCCGGGGAGATCGACTATCGCGGCTTCGTCGAGCTGGTCGCGTCCTCGGCGCCCTCGACCGGCTTCTGCAACACGATGGGCACGGCGACGACGATGAACTCGCTCACCGAGGCGCTCGGCATGTCCCTGAGCGGATCGGCGGCGATCCCCGCGCCCTATCGCGACCGCCAGCAATGCGCGTGGGAAACGGGCAAGCAGATCGTCGAGATGGTCCAGGCCGACCGCAAGCCCTCCGACATCCTCACCCGCGCCGCCTTTTTGAACGCGATCCGCGTCAACAGCGCGATCGGCGGATCGACCAACGCGCCCATTCACCTCAACGCCATCGCCCGTCACATGGGCGTCGAGCTGACCCTTGCCGACTGGGAGGAGCACGGCCGCGACGTGCCCCTGCTCGTCAACCTCCAGCCGGCGGGCGAGTATCTCGGCGAGGATTATTACCGCGCCGGCGGCGTGCCGGCCGTGATGGGCGAGCTTTATCGCGCCGGCCTGCTCGACGGCGCGGCGATGACCGTCGACGGCCGCACCGTCGCCGAGCGGATCGGCGAGGCGCGGATCGAGGACGAGAAGGTGATCCGGCCCCTGTCCCGGCCGATCAGGACCGAGGCCGGGCTCACCGTGCTGCGCGGCAACCTCTTCGACCAGGCGGTGATGAAACTGAGCGTCATCACGGATGCCTTCCGCGCCACCTATCTGAGCAACCCCGGTGACCCGCAAGCGTTCGAGGGCGAGGCGGTCGTGTTCGACGGGCCGGAGGACTATCATGCCCGCATCGACGATCCGGCACTCGGAGTCACCGAACGCTCGATCCTGCTCATCCGCGGCACCGGCCCGGTCGGCTATCCCGGCGGCGCGGAGGTGGTGAACATGCGCCCGCCCGCCGCGCTGATCCGCGCCGGTATCCACACCCTCCCCTGCATCGGCGACGGGCGGCAATCGGGGACGAGCGGCAGCCCCTCGATCCTCAACGCCGCGCCCGAAGCAGCGGTGGGCGGCAATCTCGCCATCGTCCGCTCCGGCGACCGCATCCGTGTTGACCTCAAATCCCGCCGCGTCGACCTGCTCGTCGAGTCCGAGGAGATCGACCGGCGCCACGCCGCGCTGGCCGAGCATCCGCTGCCCATCCCCGACTCGCAGACGCCCTGGCAGGAGCTGGCGCGCCGCACCGTCGGCCAGTTCGACACCGGCGCGGTGATCGAGGATGCGGTCAAATATCAGCGCATCGCCCAGACGCGCGGCCTCCCCCGCGACAGCCATTGACGCACGCGTCCTTCCTCGCCGTCGACTGGGGTACCACCAACCGCCGCGTCTTCCGCGTCGAGAATGGCAAGGCCGTCGCGACCGAGCGCGACGATCATGGCGTACGTGCCATCGCGCCGGGCGCGTTCGAGGCGGAAGCGGCCGGCATCCGCACGCGCATGGGCGAGCTTCCCATGCTGATGGCGGGGATGGTGGGCAGCAACATCGGCTGGCGCGAGGTGCCCTATGTCGCGGCGCCGGCGGGGTTCGCTACGCTCGTCGCCGGACTCGCGCGGATCGACGATCGCAGCTTCATCGTTCCCGGCGTCGCCGCGCCCGCCGATGTCATGCGCGGTGAGGAGGTGCAGCTGCTCGGCGCGGTGGAGAGTGGCATGGCGCCACCCGACGCGCTGCTCGCCCAGCCCGGCACGCATTGCAAATGGGCCGAGATGCGCGGCGGCGCCATCGCGGGCTTCACCACCGCCATGACCGGCGAGCTGTTCGCGCTGCTGCGCGAGCACAGCCTGCTGGCGCCGCAGCTGGCAGGCGAGGTGGCGCCCGGCCCCGCCTTTGCCGACGGTGTGCGGGAGGGGAGCCGCCGCGACATCGCCGCGTCGCTCTTCGGCCTCCGCGCCGCGCATCTGCTGCGCTTGCGCGAGGATGCCGATGCGGCCGCCTATGCCAGCGGCGTCCTGATCGGCGCCGATGTCGCCGCCCGGCTCGACGGACGCGGCGACAAAGCCGCCTGGGTGCTCGCCGATCCGGGCCTCGGCGGGCTGTACATCGCGGCGATCGGCCAGCTCGGCGGAGCCGGCCATCTGGTCGACAGCCATGAGGCGTTCATGGCCGGCATCGTCCGCATCGCGAAGGACATCCTGTGACCGCGCTCTCCGATTTCGACGCCGCCTTCGCCCGCTGCCCGCTGGTCGCGATCCTGCGCGGCCTGCGCCCCGACGAGGCGGAAGCGATCGGCGAGGCGCTGGTGGCGGCAGGCTTCACGCTGATCGAAGTCCCGCTCAACTCGCCCGATCCGCTCGACAGCATCGCGCGGCTGAGCCGGGCGCTTGGCAACCGCGCGGTTGTCGGGGCGGGGACGGTACTGCGGCGCTACGAGGTCGACATGATCGCGGAGGCCGGCGGCCGGATCATCGTCTCGCCCAACGCCAACCTGCCGGTGATCGAGGCGGCGGTCGGCGCCGGGCTCGTCGCGCTCCCCGGCATCGCCACTCCCACCGAAGCCTTCGCCGCGCTCGACGCGGGCGCCCACGCGCTCAAGCTCTTCCCCGCCGAGGGGGCGAGCCCCGCCGTCCTCAGGGCCATGCGCGCGGTGCTGCCGAAGGATGTCCGCATCCTCCCGGTGGGCGGCATCACGCCCGAGGGCATGGCCCCCTGGCGCGCGGCGGGGGCGAACGGCTTCGGACTGGGCTCGGCGCTCTACACGCCGGGGCTGACGGCGGACGCGGTTGGCGAACGGGCGCGGGCCTTCGTGGGAGCGCTGGCGCCGCGCTAGCGCCGGGCCCGCGCGCCGTCCCCGCTCCATCGGCTCGTTCCCCCGTGACAGCCACTGGCGCCTCTGCTAGCGCGCCGGCCATGCAGGGGATGCGTATCCCGTCCGTTCTGGCGCCCATCGCCATGTTCGCCGCGCTGCTGATGCTCGCGGCGCAGCTGGTCGCGCCCGCCGGGTTCATGCCGGTGCGAACGGCGCAGGGCGTCGTCATCACGCTCTGCACGGGCCAGGGCGCGGTGAAGATGGCGATGCCGCACGCGCCCGCCCAGGCTCCGGCCGAGCGGCAGAATGACGGCAAGCATTGCGGCTTTGCCGGCGCCGTCGGTGCCCCCGCTCTCCCGGCGCCGCCGATCGCGACGCCGCTACCCGCCTGGCAACTGGCGACCGGACCGATCGCCTTCGCGCTCAAGACCGGGTGGATGGCGCGGCTGGCCGCGCCGCCGCCGCCGTCCTCCGGCCCGCCGGCACGCCTGACCGCCTGACCACCGGCGCGGCCGATCCGCCGCGCCCATCCGTCTAGCGCGGGCGTTCGCGCGCCCGACGATCAGGATTGCCAGATCATGATGTCATACCCGTTGCGGGCCGCCGTCTCGTGCGCCGCCCTCCTTGCCGCCGGCGCCGCGCGCGCCGACGACGCCGCCGACCCGATCATCGTCACCGGAACGCCGCTCGATCCGATCGGCGCCGCGCCGGTCACCACCGCCAGCATCGACGCCGGGCGGATCGCGCGGACGATCAACGCGGTCAATGTCGAGGACACGCTCAAATATCTGCCGAGCCTCGTCATCCGCAAACGCCATATCGGCGACACCCAGTCGCCGATCGCGACGCGCACGTCGGGCCTCGGCGCGTCAGCGCGCAGCCTCGTCTATGCCGACGGCGCGCCGCTCTCGGCGCTGATCGGCAACAACAACAGCAATGCGAGCCCGCGCTGGTCGCTGGTCGCGCCCGAGGAGATCGAGCGGATCGAGGTGCTCTACGGTCCCTTCTCGGCCGCCTATCCGGGCAACAGCATCGGCGCGGTGGTCAACATCACCACCCGCCTGCCCGAGCGGCTGGAGGCGAGCGCCAAGCTGCTCACCAATGTACAGAGCTACAGCCAATATGCCCTCGACGCCGTCTACCCAACCTATCAGGCGAGCGCGTCGGCCGGCGACCGTTTCGGCGCGCTGGCGCTGCGGGCGAGCTGGACGCGGACGGACAGCCGGAGCCAGCCGCTCGTCTATGCCACCGCCGCCCGCCCGCCGGCGCCGAGCGCGTCAGGCGCGCCGACCAGTGGCGGCGCCGACGACCGCAACCGCACCGGCGCGCCGATCCGCGTGCTCGGCGCCACCGGGATCGAGCATCAGGTGCAGGATACCGGCAAGCTCAAGGCCGCGCTCGACCTGGGCGGCGTCCGCTGGGCCTACACCCTGGGACTGTTCCGCGAGGACAATGACGCGGGCGCCATCACCTTCCTGCGCGGTGCGGCGGGGGAGCCGGTCTATGCCGGGTCGCTCAACATCGGCGGCTTTGCCTATAGCGTGCCGGCGAGCGCCTTTTCATCGGGCGTTTATCATCGCGAGAGCCGCCACTGGTCGCACGCGCTGTCGGCGCGGGGCGCGGGCAAGGCGCTCGACTGGCAGGTGATCGGCACGCTCTACGACTATGTCCGCGACGTGCAGCGTTCCCCAAGCGGCCCGCTGCCGGGCGGCGCGAGCGGCGGGGCGGGGCAGATCGTCCGGCTCGACGGCACCGGCTGGGCGACGCTCGACGCCTCGCTGCGCTGGCGGCCGGCGGGGAGCGACGGCCCGGCCTTCAGCGCCGGGCTGCATGGCGATCGCTTCACGCTGCGCAGCGACCGCTTCCGCACAACCGACTGGCGCGCGGGCGCCGAGGGACAGCGCGACCTGGTCTCGCGCGGACGGACGCGGACGCTGGCGCTGTGGGGACAGGCGGAGCTGCCGTTCGCGAAGGACTGGACGCTGACGCTCGGCGCGCGGCAGGAATGGTGGCGGGCCTATCATGGCATCATCAACACCGCGCTCCCGGAACGCCGCACCAACGGCCTGTCGCCCAAGGCGAGCGTCGTCTGGCGGCTGGCACCCCATTGGAGCGCGCGACTGTCGCTGGCGCAGGCCTATCGCTTCCCGACCGTGGGCGAGCTCTATCAGGCGGTCACCACGGGCGCGACGCTCACCGTGCCGGACCCGACGCTGCGGCCCGAGCGCGCCCGCTCCGCCGAACTCGCGATCGAGCATGGCGACGATCGCGGGACGCTCCGGCTGTCGCTGTTCGGCGAGGGCATCCGCGACGCGCTCATCTCCCAGTCGGCGCCGCTCGTGAAGGGGTCGCCGACGCTCTACAATTATGTCCAGAACGTGCCGCGCACCCGCGCGCGCGGCGTGGAGCTGGCGATCGACCGGCGCGACCTGCTGCCGCGCGTCGACCTGCAGGCGAGCGTCACTTATGCCGATGCCGAGACGCGGCGGAACCCGGTCTTTCCCGGATCGGTCGGCAAGCGGCTGCCGAGCGTGCCGCGCTGGAAGGCGGCCGCAGTGCTCGGCTGGCGGCCGGTCGACGCGCTCAGCCTTACCGCCGCCGCCCGTTATGCCAGCCGCAACTACGCGACACTCGACAATAGCGACGTGGTCGGCAACACCTATCAGGGCTTCTATAGATATCTGGTGGCGGACCTGCGCGCGCAGGCGCGGATTGGCGAGCGGCTCGATCTCGCCATCGGCGTCGATAATGTCGGCAACGAGCGCTATTTCCTGTTCCACCCCTTCCCGCAGCGGTCGGTGAGCGCGGAGGTGCGCTGGCGGTTCTAGAGCGGGGCCGTTAAGGGGCGGGACCATGCATCTTGGTCCTGAAGTTTTCGCCCTGCTCATGCTCGCCGGGTTCGCCGCCGGGTTCATCGATTCGATCGCCGGCGGCGGCGGGCTGGTGACGGTGCCGGCGATGCTCGCCGCCGGCATCCCGCCGGTCCATGCGCTCGCCACCAACAAGCTGCAGTCGGTGTTCAGCGTCGCCACCGCCTGCACCCGCTTCGCCCGGCGCGGCTATATCGACTTTCGCCGCCATGGGCCGACGGCGCTGCTCATCTTCGTCTGCGCGGCCGCCGGCGCGCTCGCCGTGCAGCATGTCTCGACGCGGCTGCTGGCCTGGCTGATGCCGGGGCTGATCCTGTGTGTCATGGCCTATGTGCTGCTCTCGCCGCGCATGACCGACGAGGACGCGCACCAGCGCCTGTCGGTGCGCGGCTATCTGCCCGTGGCGGGCGCGATCGGCTTCTACGACGGCTTTTTCGGGCCGGGCACGGGGAGCTTCTTCATCACCAGCAGCGTCGCGCTGCGCGGCATGGGGTTGATCCGCGCCGCCGGCCACAGCAAGCTGTTCAACCTCGCGAGCAACGCGGCGAGCGTGCTGCTGTTCGCGATCGGGGGCAAGATGCTGTGGCTGCTCGGCTTCTGCATGGCCGGCGCGGCCATGGCGGGGGCGTGGATCGGATCGCACATGGCGATGAGGTTTGGCGCCAACGTTATCCGCCCGCTGCTGCTGCTCGTCTCGCTGACGCTGACCGCCAAGCTGCTGTGGGACAATTTCGGCTGAGCTACTGCAGCGTCGCGCCGCCATCCTCCTCGCTGCGGCGGTAGAACTGCATGAGCTGGAGGATGAGGTCCATCCGGTCGGCGAGCCCCGGCGCCTCGAGCAGCGCCTGTTTGGCGGCGATGTCGAAGGGGGCGACCTGCGCGATGCCGTTGACCAGCGCCTCGTCATCGAGCCGGGCGACCGACTGCCAGTCGACCGCGTAGCCGAGCGCGTCGGCGAAACGGCGCGATTCGATCTCGAGCGCGGCGCGCTGCGCGGGCGCGAGCGTCTCCGCCTCGACCCCGTCGGTGGCGAGCAGCTCGACCTCGGCCTGGCGGAAGGGCGTGGTGACGCTCAGCTCCTGCCGGACGCGGAAGCGCGCCTCGCCGGCGAGGAGGATGTTGTAGCGCCCGTCGGGGATCGCCTCGACATCGACGATCCGGCCGACGCAGCCGATGCCGAACAGCGCCGGCGGCTGCGCCTCGTCGCGCGGCTGGATCAGGCCGATGCGCCGGTCGCGCGCCAGCACGTCGCCCACCATCGCCCGGTAACGTGGCTCGAAAATATGGAGCGGCAGGTGGAGGCGGGGGAACAGCAGCGCGCCGGCGAGCGGGAACAGCGCGAGACGGCGCAGCACCGGCGGGTCGTCGCCCGCCGCCGGCCTGCTCGCCTCAGGCAAAGAGGATCGCCGAGAGGCGCCGGCGCTGCGCCTGCACCCAGGGATTTTCCAGCCCCACCACCTCGAACAGCTTGAGCAGCTGGCTTCGCGCCGCGCCCTCGTTCCAGTTGCGGTCCCTGGCGATGCTGGCGAGCAGCGCGTCGGCGGCGGCATCATGATCGCCATTGGCCATGTGACCATTGGCAAGCTCGTAGAGCGCGTCAAGATCGTCGGGGTCGGCCACGACGCGCGCCTGCACCGCCGACAGGTCCGCGACGGGGTGGACGCTGCGGGCGAGGCCAATCGCGGCGCGCGCCCGCTCGATCGCCGCGTCCTTGGCGAGGTCGGCGGGCAGGTGCGCGAGCAGCGCCTCGGCCTCGTCGATCTCGCCGAGCGCGACGAGCGCGCGGACCTGCCCGCTCAGCACCTCGGGCTTGTCGGGCGCCATCCCGGCGAGCTGGCCAAAGATCGAGAGCGCCCGCTCCGCGTCACCCTCGGCGAGCACCTCTTCGGCCATGGCGACGAGCGGCGCGAGATCCTGCGCCTGCCGGCTCGCGTCGGATTCGATCGGCAACTGCGCGAGCAGCCGGTCAATGAGCGGCTTGAGCTGCGCCTCGGTGCGCGCCTGGCTCAGGTCCGCGACCGGCTGGCCCTGGAACAGCGCATAGACGGTCGGGATCGACTGGACGCGAAACTGGCTGGCGATGAAGCGGTTTTCGTCGACATTGATCTTGGCGAGCACCACGCCCTTGTCGGCATAGTCGGCCGCGACCTTCTCCAGCACCGGGGTGAGCTGCTTGCACGGGCCGCACCATTCGGCCCAGAAATCGACGATGACGAGCTGGGTGCGCGACGGCTCGATGACATCGCGGCGGAACGCCTCCAGCGCGGTGCGGTCCTGTTCGCTCAAGCCCAGCGTCGCCAATGTCGTCTCCTGGTCGTCCACGGTCGGTGTCGGCGCGGGCGCGCCGCGGCCCGGCCCTGCCGACCGTGCCTGTCGATGCTCTATGTGGGGAGGCCGGGCCACTTGGCAAGCGGGGCGGGCAATCTTTGGCCCCGTGCCCAAAACACCCTTGCCGCCCTGCGCGCCCGATGCTAACGGCCCTGCCTCACCCGCTGCCGCCCATCGGCCGGCAGCCGCCAGAGCGGGCGTAGCTCAGGGGTAGAGCACAACCTTGCCAAGGTTGGGGTCGAGGGTTCGAATCCCTTCGCCCGCTCCAGTTTTCCACGGAAAAACAAGCCGTTGAGTGATCCTAGCGGATCGCTTTGTCGGTTTACGGGTTCCGAGAAATCATAAAAGTAAGCATGATGTAGGCAGCGACACCCGAAGAAACGGCGGCGTTTCGGTGCTTGCCGGCGGAGCTGGTCGTTCAAGCGGCTCATTTGAGCCATTTTTGGCAGGCTCACGCTGATTGAATGAAGTTGGCATCCGTGCCTATGCGAAGCCTCGACGCTGCCTACGCATTCCAGGCTCGGGATCCATTCAATCGTTTGTGGCGACTCGATGGCGGCGTCGAGGACGCGCTGATGCGCTTCGTGGTCGAGGGAGGGAGGGTCCGACAGGTCAGGATGAAAGCCTTCTCGCCGGTGGCCGACTTCAGTTATGACGACCACCATCTCGATGTCGCGCCGGTGGATTAACGACGCGCGCCAGCGCGGCATGGCCCCTCGATGACCGCGGCCGGCGGCGCATGTCCGCGGTCATTGGGGAAAGCGGGAGTGGTGCCGCTTGCGTGACTCGAACACGCGACCCCATCATTACGAATGATGTGCTCTACCGGCTGAGCTAAAGCGGCGTCCCGGCGACGGCCCGGCTGGCCGGGCGCGCCGCGCGCTTACCAGCCGGGCGCGGGGCTGGCAAGCTCCTTGCGCGCGGGCGGGCGTTTACCTCGTCTTAACCGTGCGGCGCGCAAAGTCCGGGGCCGGAACAGGGGCCGACGATGGACACGCTCTCACTACGCGACACCGAAGAGGCTTATGGTGGCCAGACCGATTTCGACGTGCCGCCGATGGTGCGGTTCGACGAGCGGCGGATGCATGTGCGCGCCTACAACCACTGGGCGTCGCTGCTGGGCGAGCGCGCCTTTCCGCTGATCGCGGACCTCGATCCCGCCGCGGTCGCCGATTTCGCGCCACAATCGGTGCTGCTCGATTTTTCCGCCGGGCTCGACAATCCGCTCATCGCCTATCTGGGGACGGCGCTGGTCGAGGAATGCGGCGTTCCCTCCGACATCCGCCACATCCGCGACGTGCCCTCGCGCACGCTGCTCTCGCGCCTCACCGACCATTATCTCCAGATCATCGCCAACGAGGCGCCGATCGGCTTCGAGGCGGAGTTCACCAACCAGCGCGGCGCCGACATCCTCTATCGCGGCATCCTCATGCCCTTCTCGTCGACCGGCGACACGATCGACTTCATCTATGGCGTCATCAACTGGAAGGAAGTGGCCGGCGCCGACCTCGCCGACAGCATCGCGCGCGAGGTGGAGGCGGTGCTCGGCAATGTCGCGAGCGGCCCGTCGCCCGCCAATGTCTTGCCGGTGCCGACGTGGGCCGATGGCCCGGCGCTGAGCGCGGCCAATGATGCGGGCGCCGGCGGCGCGGTCCAGGGCTCGCTCGCCGACCGGCTCGCCCATGTGCGCGACTGCGCCGCCGCCGCGCTGCAGACCGAGGGCCGCTCGCGCGCGGCGCTCTATCGCGCCATTGGCGAGGCGCACGACTTCGCGCTCGCCGCGCGCGAGGCGCCGGGGGATTATGCCGAACTGCTCGCCGACGCGGGCATCGTCGCGCATCGCCGCAACCCGCTGACCGCGCTCGTCAAGCTCGCCTTTGGGGCGGGCTATGACAAGACGCGCCTTGCCGAGATCGCGCTCGTCATCGGCGACGCGCTCGATCGCGATCTGCCCGCCGGCGCGCTCGCCGCGCGGATCGAGGCGCAGGAGGGCGGCCTCAAGGAAGTGGTGCGGCGGCTGCGCGCGGCGCGGCGCCCGGCGCCGGCGAACCGTCCTGAGCCGCGCGCGAGCCTGCTCGCCCGCGCGCCCATGGCGCTGGAGCCAGCCCAGGTCGATGCCGACGGGCTCGCGATCATCGTCGCGCGGCGCCATGCCGATGGCAGCGTGACGCTGCTCGGCGCGCTGCCGCCCGGCGACCGGCTGAACGATCAGGTCATGGCCAAAGTCGCCCGCGCCGACGGATGATCGCCGGCGGATTATTTCCCCTCGACGAAACAATCTGACAAGGGTGGCGCTTCCCCGCGCGGCGGTTCATAAGTCATGACGTCACCGGCGGCGAGGGAGAGGAACGCATGAACGTCGAGGCGAGCGGTCCCGCGCGACGTCAGGCACTGGCGGCCATCAGCGCCGCTCTCACCGATGGCGCGAGGAGCGCCGAAGCCGAACAGTTCGGCGAGGATCAGGTCGCCGACGCCGCCGCCTTCGTCGCGGGCGCGGCGGCCGAGCGGCGCCCCGGCGAGCCCGCCATCGTCATCGCCACCAGTGGCGCGGCCGAGGAGGACGGCGAGCGGCGGATGCGGATCGCCATCGTCAACGACGACATGCCCTTCCTCGTCGACAGCATCGCCAATACGCTGGCGCGGGCGGGGCTCACCATCCATGTGCTCGTCCACCCGATCCTGTCGGTTGCGCGGGACAGCTCCGGCCGGCTGACCGCCATCGGCGGCGCCAAGGGCGCGCAACGCGAATCGGTGATCTATCTCGAGACCGACCGGGCCGACGCGCGCGGACGATCGGCCTTGGTGGCGGCGCTACGCACGACGCTGCGCCATGTCCGCCAGGCGGTGACCGACTGGAAGCCGATGATCGCGGCGATGCTCGCCGATGCCGAGAGCCTGGGCGAGAGCGAGGGCGGCGCGCTGCTGCGCTGGTTCCTCAAGGGCAACCTCACCCAGATCGGCCATGAGCTGCGCCGCCGCGACGGCGGCCTCGGCGGCGTGCTCGGCATCTGCGCCGTCAGCGATACACCGCTGCTCGCCGATGCCTCGGTGAAGGCCGCGTTCGCATGGTTCGATGGTGGCGGCGCCGCGCCGCTGATCGTCAAGTCCAACCAGAGTTCGCGCGTCCATCGCTCCGTCCTCGTCGACCTGTTCCTCGTGCCGGTGCGCGAGAAGGGCAAGGTGACGGCACTTTCGATCCATGCCGGGCTCTGGACCAGCGCCGCGCTCGGCGCTCCACCCTCGGACGTGCCGATCCTGCGCGCGGCGCTGGCCGCGATGATGGCGAAGTTCCGCTACGATCCCGTCAGCCATGCCGGCAAGTCGCTCATCCACGCGCTGACCTCGCTCCCGCACGACCAGCTCATCGGCTTCGATGCCGAGGCGCTCGAGAAGCTCGCGCTCACCTCGATGTCGCTGGCCGACCGGCCGCGGCCCAAGCTGGTGCTCGCGAAAAGCGCGCTCGACCGGCATCTGTTCGCCTTCGCCTGGCTGCCGCGCGACGATGTTTCGACCGACCGCCGCCACGCGATCGAGGCGCTGCTGGTCGAGGCCGCCAATGCACCGCTGCTCGGCTGGTCGATCGAGCTCGAGGACAGCGGGCTCGCGCTGCTGCGCTTCACGCTCGACCTGCGCGGGGCGGGGCGGATGCCCGATGCCGAGGCGCTCGACCGGCAATTGAAGCGCATGGTGCGCGGCTGGGTGCCGGCGGTCGAGGCGGCGCTCGCCGACCATGGCGATCCGCGCCGCGCCGCCGCGCTCGCGCTGCGCTATGCGCCGGGCTTCCCCCAAGCCTATCGCGACGGCGCCGGCGCCGACGAGGCCGCGCTCGACATCGGCTGCCTCATGAGCCTGGCCGACGCGCAGGCGCGCGGCGTGCGCTTCTACCGCAATGCCGACGACAGCGGCAGCCGGCTGCGCGTCAAGCTCTACGCGCTCGAACCGCTGCTTCTCTCCGATGCCGTGCCCGCGCTCGAGAATTTCGGCTTCCGCGCGGTCGAGGAGATGACGACGCCGGTCGCGCTGGGCGCGCTCGGTCATATCCACCGCTTCGTGCTCGAGCGCGCCGATGGCGGCGACGCGGCGGGGCTGCTGGTGCGCGGCGATGTCATCGCGCAGGCGCTGTGCGCGGTGCTGGAGGGGCGGGCGGAGAACGACCGCTTCGCCGAGCTGATCGTCACCGCCGGGCTCGCGCCGCGCGACATCGTGCTGCTGCGCGCGATCTTCCGCTATCTGCGCCAGACGGGCAGCGCCTATGGCCTCGTCACCGTCGTCGAGACGCTGCGGCGCGAGGCGCCGGTCACGCGCGCGCTCATCGACCTGTTCCGCGCCCGCCACGATCCGGTGACGCAGCATGACGTCGCCGCCGCGACCCAGGCGATCGGCCGGCGCATCGACGCCGCGCTCGAAAAGGTGGTGGCGATCGACGAGGATCGCATCCTGCGCCTGTTCCGCGCCGTGCTGATGGCGGTGCTGCGCACCAATGCCTACACTCCGGCGGCCGAGGAAGCGCTGGCCTTCAAGCTCGACAGTGCCGCGGTGCCCGGCCTCCCCAAGCCGCTCCCCTGGCGCGAGATCTGGGTCTATTCCCCGCGCGTCGAGGGCATCCACCTGCGCGCCGGCCCCGTCGCGCGCGGCGGCCTGCGCTGGTCCGACCGGCGCGACGACTTCCGCACCGAGATCCTGGGCCTCATGAAGGCGCAGCGCGTCAAGAACGCCGTGATCGTGCCGACCGGCGCCAAGGGCGGCTTCTTTCCCAAGCAGCTTCCCGATCCCGCCGCCGACCGCGACGCCTGGCTGCGCGAGGGCACCGAAAGCTACCGCATCTTCATCCGCGCGCTGCTGTCGGTCACCGATAACATCGTCGGCGGCGCGGTCAGGCATCCCGAGCATGTCGTGATCCATGACGGCGAAGACCCCTATTTCGTCGTCGCCGCCGACAAGGGCACCGCGACCTTCTCCGACATCGCCAACGCCATCGCGGTCGAGCGCGGCTTCTGGCTCGGCGACGCGTTCGCGAGCGGCGGCTCCAACGGCTACGATCACAAGGCGATGGGCATCACCGCCAAGGGGGCGTGGATATCGGTCCAGCGCCACTTCGCCGAAATGGGCGTCGACGTGCAGAAGCAGCCGGTGCGCGTCGTCGGCGTCGGCGACATGTCGGGCGACGTGTTCGGCAACGGGATGCTGCTCAGCAAGGCTGTGAAGCTCGTCGCCGCCTTCGACCACCGCCACATCTTCGTCGATCCCGATCCCGATCCGGCGAAAAGCTGGAAGGAGCGCAAGCGCCTCTTCGCGCTGCCCCGGTCGAGCTGGGCCGACTATGACAAGAAGCTCATTTCCAAAGGCGGCGGCATCTTCGCCCGCGCGATGAAGAGCGTGCCCTTGAGCCGCGAGATGCAGGCGCTGATCGGCACGAGCGAAAAGGCGATGGAGCCCGCCGCGCTCATCACCGCGCTCTTGAAGGCCGAGGCCGACCTCCTCTGGTTCGGCGGCATCGGCACCTATGTGAAGGCGGCGGCGCAGAACAATGCCGATGTCGGCGATTCGGCCAACGACCGGCTGCGCGTCGATGCCGAGGAGCTGCGGGTGAAAGTGGTCGGCGAGGGCGCCAATCTGGGCGTCACGCAGGCGGGGCGAATCGCCTTCGCGCTGGGGGGCGGCCGCATCAACACCGACTTCATCGACAATTCGGCCGGCGTCGATTGCTCGGACAATGAGGTCAACATCAAGATCGCGCTCAACCGGGACGTCGCCGACAATCATCTGACCGGCGAGGGGCGCAACGCGCTGCTCGCGTCGATGACCGATGCGGTCGCGGCGATCGTGCTCGAGGACAACCGGCTGCAGGCATTGGGCCTCTCGATCGCGCAGGCGGGCGGGACCGACGACCTCGCCTCCTACATCCGCCTCATCGGCACGCTCGAGGCCGACGGGGCGCTCGACCGGCGCGTCGAGGGGCTGGCGAGCGATCAGGAGCTGATCCGGCGCGGCCAGGACGGGCGGAGCCTCACCCGGCCCGAGCTGGCGGTGCTGCTCTCCACCGCCAAGCTCGCCTTGCAGGCGTCGATCGAGGGCTGCGTGCTCACGGGCGACCCGGTGCTCGCCGACGACCTGCTCCGCGCCTTCCCGCCGGCGATGGTCGAGGGGCATCGCGACGCGATCCTCGCCCATCAGCTGCGGCGCGAGATCATCGCCACCAAGCTCGCCAACCGGATCGTCAACCGGCTCGGCGTCATCCTCCCCTTCGCTCTGGCCGAGGAAGAGGGCTGCGCGCTGTCCGATGTGGCGGCCGCGTTCGTCATCGCCGAGCGGCTGTTCCATGTCGACCGGCTGTGGGCCGACATCGACGGCGCGCGCATGTCCGAAGGCGCGCGGCTGGCGCTGTTCCGCACCATCGCCAATGCCATGGCGGGGCAGATGGGCGACATCCTGCGCGCGCTGCCCGCCGGCACAACGCCAGACAGAGCTCTGGCTGAGGTCACCGGCGGCGTCGCGGCGATCGCGGCGAGGGTCGACGCGCTGCTCCCCGCCCAGGCGGCGCGCCGCGCCGACGCGGTGATCGGCCAGCTTGCCGCGCTCGACGCGCCGCGCGCGCTCAGCCTGCGGGCGGCGCAGCTCGTCAAGCTGGACGGCGCCGTCGGCATCGCCCAGCTCGCCAGCCATCTGCGCTCCGACGAGATCGAGGTGACGCACGCCTTCATCCGCCTGGGCGAGGCGCTCGGCATCGACTGGCTGCAATCGACCGCCGCGCGCATGGCGCCGAGCGATCCGTGGGAGCGGCTGCTCATCGCCGGGGTGGCGCGCGACATGCAGCAGCAGCGGCTGCTCTTCCTCGCGCGGGCGGGCGAGGCGCCGGTCAAGGATTATGTCGAGCAGTGGCTGGCCGCGCAGGGCACCCGCGCCGAACCCTTCCGCCGCCTCGTCCGCCGCGCGCAGGCCGCACCCGCGCCGGGCGTCGCGATGATCGCCGAAATCGCCGCGCAGGCACGCGGTCTCCTCGGGCGCTGAGGCAGGTCGCTTGCTGCGCGTTCTGACCCCGATTGCCGGCTATCCGACGCCCTGGCGGCCGGAATATGAGGATCTCTCCGCCGCGATCGCGGCGACGGGGCTCGCCGCCGAGCCGGTCGGCTGGGAGGACTATGCGCCCGCGGCGGGCGACGTCGTGCTGCCGCTTTTCGCCTGGGGCTATCATCAGGCGCCCGAGCGCTGGTTCGCCGCGCTCGACCGATGGGAGGCGGCGGGCGTCCGGCTGTTCAACCCGGCCAGGGTGCTGCGCTGGAACAGCGACAAGCGCTACCTCGCCGACCTCGCCGGAGCGGGCGCGCCGGTCGTGCCGACGCTCTTCGCCGACGCCCTGGCGGACACCGATCTCGCCGCCGCGCGGGCGCGCTTCGGGGCGGGGATCCTGGTCGTCAAACCCGTTTTCTCCGGCGGGGCGCACAACACAATGCTGGTGGAGCCGGACGCGTCGCTGCCGCCCGCGCTGCTCGGCGAGGCGATGATGATCCAGCCGCTGATGCGCTCGATCGCGACGACGGGCGAGCACAGCCTGCTGCTGTTCGACGGCACGCTCTCGCACGCGCTCGTCAAGTGGCCCAGGGCGGGCGACTTCCGCGTGCAGGCGCAGCATGGCGGCATGGCGGAGGATCTGGTCGCGCCCGACGACGCGCTGGCGGCGGCGCGGGCGGTGCTCGCCGCGCTGGCGGCGTGCACCGGCCTGACGGCGGCGCCGCTCTACGCCCGCGTCGACCTCATCGCCGACGATGATGGCCGCTGGCTGCTGATGGAGCTCGAGCTCATTGAATGCTCGCTGTTCCTCGACCATGCGCCGGACGGGGGCGCGGCCTTCGCCAGGGCGCTACGGGCGCGGATCGGCTCAGCGGACTGAGCGGCCGCCTTCGGCCAGGCGCGCGCGGCCCCAGCGTCCGGGCAGCATCGCCGCCAGCACCCCGTCCTTGCGCACGACATGGTGGTAGAGCGCGGCGAGGGCGTGGACGGCGATGATCGCGGCCAGCGTCCAGGCCAGTGTCTCGTGCCATTCGCCCAGCCAGTCGGCGCGATCGGGATCGTGCGCGGCGAGGCTCGGCATCGTCGATCCGAACAGCTTGAAATGGCGTGCCCGCGCGCTCGACTGCGCCCAGCCGAGCAGCGGGATCGCGACGAGCCCGGCATAGATGAAGAGCTGCACCACCGCCGAGGCGAGCTTGTAGGGCATCGGTACCGCCACCGGCGCGTCGCGGCCCCAGATCAGCCGCACCCCGACCCGCACCCCGATCAGCGCCAGCACCGACAGGCCGATGGTGCGGTGGACGTCGAGCCAGAAGCGGCGCTGGTCGCCATCCTCCATGCCCCAGCGCGCCAGCGCGACCGCGAACACGCCGAGGATGAGCAGCATCATGAGCCAGTGCAGCGCGATGATGGCGCGATGATGCTTCACGGCAAAATCCTCCGCTGTGCGTTCCGAGACCCCGAAAATGGCGGTTATCCGACGTTGTGCGCAAGCGGAATATTTTTTGCGGCGCCACTGCGGCGCTGCTCTGGCGGCGGCGTCTTACCGGCGATGCGGGAGTCCGTCCACGCGGCCGGGGGCCGTGCGGCGGCCGTCAAATAGGGGGTGGCATGATGCTGACGAAGACCTTGCGGCGCGCACTGGCGGGCCTGATCGCCGCGCTGGGCCTGACGGCGGCGCTCACCGGCACCGCGCGGGCGCTGCCGAGCTACGCGCGGCAGACCGGCGAGCCCTGCACCTCCTGCCATGTCGGAGCCTTCGGGCCGCAACTCACGCCGCATGGCCGCGCCTTCAAACTCACCGGCTATGCCGATGCCAGGGACGACAAGTTCCGCGCGCCGCTTTCGGCGATGCTGGTCGCCAACTTCACGCATACCAAGAAGGACCAGTCGGCGCCGCTCAGCGGCCATGACGGCACCAACGACAATGTCGCGCTTCAGGAAGCGTCGGTGTTCGTCGCCGGGCGCATCCTGCCGCATCTGGGCAGCTTCATCCAGACGACCTATTCGGAGATCGACCGCGCCACCGCCTTCGACCATGCCGACATCCGCTATGCGCGGACGATCCAGACGGCGGGGGGCAAGGATCTGATCCTGGGCCTCGACGTCAACAACAACCCGACGGTGCAAGATCCCTACAACACGATCGGCGCCTGGTCCTTTCCCTATACCACGTCGGATCTGACGCCGGGACGCCTCACCGGCGCGTTCATCACCGGCGGGCTCGAGCATCAGGTGGTCGGCACCTCGGTCTATGCCGATTATGACGACCATATCTATGCCGAGGTCGGCGGCTATCGCTCGCTTGGGTCGGGCCTGCTCGGCACGCTCGGCGTCGAGGACGAGGCGGGCAGGCTGAGGGGCGTCGCACCCTATTGGCGGATCGCCTACAACACCGCGTGGAAGCACGGGCAATCCGCCTCGATCGGCCTCATCGGCATGAGCGCGAGCCTCCATCCCGGCCGCGACGGCGGACCCACCAACCATTATCGCGACATCGGGATCGACGCGACCTACCAGTATCTCGGCAACCGCAAGAACATCTTCAGCGTGAACGTCGCGCATATCTGGGAGAAACAGCGGCTCGACTACAGCGTCTTCACCGAAGAGACATCGCGCCGCCGCCAGACCCTGCGCCAGTTCAACGCCGACGTGAGCTGGTACCACGACCAGAGCTATGGCCTCACCGCCGGCATCTTCCGCGTGAGCGGCACGCGCGACACCGACCTGTTCGCGCCCGAGGAAGATGTCGGCAGCCGCACCGGCGATCCCGGCACCAACGGCTACATCCTCCAGGCCGACTGGACGCCCTTCGGCAAGGAGGACAGCTGGCTGGCGCCCTGGGCGAACCTCCGGCTCGGCGTTCAATATACCGGCTACACCAGGTTCAACGGCGCCAGGCATGATTATGACGGCTTCGGCCGCGATGCCTCGGCCAACAACACGGCGATGCTGTTCGCCTGGCTCAGCTTCTGACCTTAAAGGACCGAGGATGACGAGACGCACAACCGGCGCCGCCGCCCTGATCTTGGCGCTCGCGCTGATCGCGGCCGCCCCCGCCCGCGCCGCCGACGCCGACAACGGCGCCGACCTGTTCGACACCCACTGCGGCGACTGCCACAGCGTCGCGTCCAGGATCGCGAACCGCAAGGGGCCGTCGCTCTACCGCGTCTTCGGCCGCCGCGCCGGGACCGTGGCAGGCGCCAGATATTCGCCCGAGATGGTGCAATCGGGCATCATGTGGACCGCGCAGACGCTCGACGCCTATCTCGCCAATCCCAAGGCGGTGATCCGCACCGGCATCATGAAGTTCAGGGGATTGCCGAACGCCGGCGAGCGGGCGGACCTCATCGCCTATCTCGCGACGGTGAAATAGCGCGACGCCGGCCGGGCGGCGCTCACGCCAGCCCCACTTCCTTGAGCGGGATCGCCGGATCCGCCAGTTGCGCGGGATCGAGCGCCGATCCGGCAACGACATGCGCGCGTCCCTGCACATAATCCTTCGTGGCGTTGACGCAGTCGAGCGCGATCACCTTCCCCGCCTTGAGATACACGACCGAGAAGCTGCGGCACGCCGGATCGCCGCGCAGCACCGTCGCGTCATGGCCGCTGCTGAGGCCGACCGTCTGGAGCCTCAGGTCATACTGGTTCGACCAGAACCACGGCACCGCGTCATACGCCGCCGGCTGGCCGACGATGTGCTGGATCGCGACCTTCGCCTGGTCGTTGGCGTTCTGCACCGATTCAAGCCGGATCGTCGCGCCGCCGGCATGGCGGTTGGCGTGGGCCGCGCCGTCGCCGATCGCGTACACATCGGGCAGGCTGGTGCGGCAATAGGCGTCGACGTCGACGCCGTTGCCCCCCGCCGCGCCGGCGGCGATCAGCGGCGCCACTTCGGGGATGATGCCGATGCCCACGATCACCATGTCGCCCTCGATCAGCGTGCCGTCGGCGAGGCGCACGCCGCGCGCGCGGCCGTCCGCCACCTCGATGCACTCGACCCTGGCCTGTGTGCGCAGGTCGACGCCATGGGCGCGATGCTCGGCGGCGTAAAAGGCGGAAAGGTCGGCGCCCGCGACGCGCGCCAGCACCCGGTCGAGCGCCTCGATCAGCGTGACACGCTTGCCGAGCTTGGTGAGCACCGCCGCCGCCTCGAGCCCGATATAGCCGCCGCCGATGACGATGACGTGCCGCGTCGCGGGCAGTTCGGCGATCAGCGCGTCGACATCGGCGCGCCTGCGGATGGCATGGATGCCGCGCGCCTCCGCGCCGGGGCAGGTGAGCGGGCGCGGCGTCCCGCCCGTCGCCCAGACGAGCGTGCCATAGCCGGTCGTCGCGCCGTCGCTGGTCCGCACCGTCCGGCCCTCGGGATCGACGGCGGTGGCGCGGCGGCCGAGGAGCAGATCGATGCTCCGCTCGGCCCAGAAGGCGGCCGGGCGGATGAGGATGCGATCGAAGGGCTTCTCGCCGGCGAGATAGTCCTTGGAGAGCGGCGGCCGCTCATAGGGCGGGTCGGGCTCCTCGCCGAGCAGGCCCACGCTGCCGGCAAAGCCGAGCTGCCGCGCGAGCAGCGCCGCCTGCGCCCCGCCATGCCCCGCGCCCACGATGAGAAGGTCGTAATGCGCCATATCCGCTCCCCCTATGTGCCGTTCCCATGACGAACCCGCCGCCCCCGCGCAAGGCCGATGCGGCGCGTCAAGCATTGACCGCTCCCAAGCGCCTGCGTATAGCCCGCCCTCGCGCCCGCGTCCCTCCGCAAGGGGGAAACGGCGGCCCGTCACGGGGCGGAGTAGCTCAGCCGGTTAGAGCAGCGGAATCATAATCCGCGTGTCGGGGGTTCGAGTCCCTCCTCCGCTACCAT
>JAESFG010000345.1_pt1 | contig 68865 bp, 60 predicted proteins | sample 9269371 | NCBI WGS metagenome assembly JAESFG01 (sample SAMN14506227, study PRJNA617093) | algae metagenome | isolation source: Aetokthonos hydrillicola CCALA 1050 (B3-Florida) and co-occurring... | place: USA: South Carolina | collected 2013-01-01
TGTTTTTTTTGGAAGGATACATAGAAGAGATCTGCATAAAAAAGCCCTGATGAAATATTAACATCAAGGCAATAAGTAAGTACAAAAATAGAAATAGGGTATCATATTCCCTAATATGTAAAAGTGCCTCAGCCTGTTTCTCTTTCTTCAATGTTTTCTGTCTTAGTAACATATTTATCTCTTAGTTTTTCCATGTCTTTACTCACTTTGGTCTGTACAACCTTGGCATATATCTGGGTAGTTTTGATGTTTTTATGCCCCAGCATAGAGCTGACTGTTTCGATGGGAACGCCGTTGGTGAGGGTAATGGTAGTAGCAAAGGTATGGCGGGCAAGATGGGTAGTGAGCTCTTTATCTATTTTGCAGATATCAGCTATCTCTTTCAAGTAGGCATTCATCCGTTGATTAGTAAGTACGGGAAAAACCCTCTCTTTATTTAATGCCATAGGATTAGTATGGTATTTTTCAATTAAAGCCAAAGCAGGAGGAAGTAAAGGAATATTGGAGGCACTTTTGGTTTTGGTACGTTCTGTGAAAATCCAGTATTGCCCATCAATGCCCTGTTTAATATGCTCATAACTTAGTTTTTCTACATCGGCATAAGCTAAGCCGGTGTAGCAGCAAAATACAAAAATATCTCTTACCCGGTTAAGTCTTTCTGTACCAAAATCCTTTTCAGACAGGATTTTTAATTCTGTTTCGGTAAGAGCTTCTCTTTTAACTTCTTTGAGCGTAAATTTGAATTTGGCAAACGGGTCTTTAGTTGTCCATTCGTTTGTCATTGCCAGATGAATAATTTTACGAAGATTTGAGATGTATTTCATCGTGGTATTATGATTACATCTTCTTACAGTTTTGAACCAGAATTCAAGATTTGCTATAAATTGATAATTGATTTCTGAAAGAGGAATATCTGAGATTTTATATTGGTAATTTAGAAATGATTCTATCAAATGCTGTGTGGTAATGAATCGGTTGTAGGTTGCCGGGGCAAAATCTGAACCTACTTGTGCCTTCATTTTCTCGTTGTGATAATGAAAAACTTCCAGTAAAGTTTTTTGTTTTTCAGTTTTTCCTGTAAAAGTATTCCTGATATCGTCAATCTGTAAACTGTCTCCTTTTGTTCTGGAAAGTTGGGCAAATATATCATTAAGCCTGTGTCGAATGGTTGTCAATTGGGTATTAATAAGGCGGGACTCTTCTTTATTGCCTTTGACCTGTTGGGCTTCTGCATTCCAGCGTTCAGCTTCAATTTTGAAACCAGTTGAGATTTCAGCCCTTTTCCCATCCAGTGTGATTCGAATGGAAACATACCCTTCATTTTTCTCTGAACGGACATCTTTGCGAAACCAAAAGAGAATGGAGTATTGGTATTTCATAGATAATAAGTTTACATTTTCTATCTAATATTTTATTTACTTAGTTTTGTGCACTTACAAACAAAATTAAACATTTGATTATCAATGTTTTAAATATAAAATTAGTACACAAAACTAAAATGTCACAACACTAAATAATACCCTAATATAAAAAAAATAATTCGGTTACACAAGAATTTAAATCACTTGTGTAACCGAATGTGTTACCTAAAATTAAAGAATATATGGAAAATTTAGGTTCTTAAAAGAAACAAAACCTCTCAAATCATACGATTTAAGAGGTTTTAAGGGAGATTGACTAAGAAAAAGTGGAGTCGGAGGGACGAGGGTTCTGTTCCTAACTACCTGAAAAGCATTAAATTACAAACAGTGATTTTTAGTATTATTTTAGACAAATCCTTAAAAACAGGCAAAAGACTGCAATTTCAGGGTTTGGTATGGTACAAACTATCTACTCTTTACTATCAGTTTAAATATTTACCACTATGGATAAACCAAGCTATATCCCTCAAAGAATCATTAAAAAAGGTCGGTATTACTTTAAAACAGAAATAGCCCGACATCTGGAGATTTCTACAAAAACACTCAATCGTGAACTGACCAGAATAGGCGTGAACACCGGACGTAAAAAAATGCTGACTCCTTCCCAAATCAAAGAAATATTTGAGGTCTTGGGAGCAGACTTTGACTGAGCAGATTTCACTTTTCTTTCTCTCAATTTCACACCTTTTTTCCTCTCAAAATCTTACCAAACTTCCTCAAAGTGCATCAAAGTGCATCAGCTTGCAGTAAACGGACAATAACGGACTGCTTGCTGAAAGCTTTACTATGTTTGTAGTCAGGCAAAACAACCAGTTAAAACTATGGAAAATGATGAATTTATTAGAGAAGCCTACCGGCTAAGAATGTCAGGCTATACCTATCAGGAAATAGCCGATACATTACAAGTTTCAAAAGGAACAGTGTATCGCAGGCTGAAACACTATGAAACAGTAAAATATCTTGAAACAGAAGAACATTCTGTTCTGAAACAAGAGAAACACGTTCAAACAAGTTTGAAACAAAGTTCGGAACAAGTTTCACCTGTTTCAGCAGAAGAACATTTTGTTGCTGAAACAGATTTGAAACAAAATGAAACAGAGAAACACGCTGAAACAGAAATAAAACAGCCTGAAACAGATGTTTCAAATGAAAAAGAAACAACCGAAAACCTATGCAGAAATAAACCATTTAACCCTTTAACTTTTACAGCAATGAACCAACCAGAAATGACAAACACAGAGATTTTAAACAGACCGTTTAACTCACAAAATGCTAACTCACTTCCTTTGCCTGAAGACAATACCGGCATCAAAGGAATGCTATTAATGAGAGCCAACAAACTTATTTTGGAACTGATAAAGTTTTGTCGTGGCTACAAATGGCACACTACCCAGATAAGTGAATTTTTGGAGAAAGTAGATAATCTCAAACAAAGAATCGAAGACTTTGCCGACCGCAACAGTATAGATTTTAAGGAATTAGCCATTTATCAGGCTTTAGGTTATTGTGAATCAGAAGTAAATGCAACTGTCATTAGTGAAGATGTAAAAAAGACAGATTTTTGGTTTACCGATGAACAATTACAGATTTTGGCAGGCTATTCCAATATCAAGTCTTTTGACCAGAAGATAAACACACCTTTGGCAAATGATTTAACTTACCGGCAATGGCTTGAAGAACTTACACCGGATAAACTGCCTTACTCCCTCATTGAACAAATAGTAGAAGCCCACAGAGAGCCAGTGGCAACTGAAACAGAGTATTATTCAGCAGAAAACGAACAGCTTAAGGCAGAAAACGAAGCGTTTAAAACTGAAAATGAGTTACTCAAAAGTCAATTGGAACATGCCACCATTCAGTTTGATGCTGTTCTGAAACGTGCTGTGAGTAGTGGTAACACCAGCGAAAAATCATTCAGACAGGAAGCCCAAAAAGCCTTAGAAAAGGAACTTGCCAAAAGAGAAGAAACAGCAAAGAAAACGCTTGAAAACATGCCTGAACAAGCCGTTCAGCCTGTTTCTGAAACAGGAACGAAAAAAAGTGAAACCGTTTTAACATCTGAAACCAATGGAAATAGCAAGCAATAACTTTCAGGTTTTGATAACTTCCAAGCCGGTACAATACCTGACAGCCGGAATCGTGCTATGCTTTGTATTGTGGTTTATCAAACGTCAATTCAGAGGTTTTAACAAAGATGATATTCCTAAAAATCCATTTTCAGCGATAAACTAAGATAGCTGTAACAAACTGCCTTCTGAAGTTAGTATTCTGTCGGCTGTTGCCATAGCCTGACAGAACGCCATGTAAAAAAATCCTACTTCTTTGAGGTAGGATTTTTTATTGAGTAGTAAGGAGTTTTATTCTGCATATATCCACTTCTTATATTAACTCCCACCGGTGGAAATTGGTATCATTTTCTTTTTCCGGGCAAGTGTACCAGGTAAGTTTTTGGTATCACATTCCCTCCGGAGCAGCTACCATCGAGCTACTGAAGCTGTAAATTTTGGTATCAGATTAGTTAATATGTTGTTAATCAGCCTTGAGTATGGTTATTAATGTAGGTCAATGTCATATTTGCTCTCAAAAAATGTGTCAAGAATATTTTTATCTTGCTCATTAAGAACAAAATTTAATTCCTCATTATCTAATTGACAGATGCCAAAATTTCTAATATAATTACCATTGAGTGAATAGTAATTTGAATGATACGGCTTACTTGTTGTTTTAATATAATACCAAAATAGTCGGGATTCCATTATTTTCTTTATTAGAAGCATTTCTTGCTCACTATGTCCAATGATAGCCTGTCCATTATAAAATAATAGATTTTCATCAGAATTGATAATGTAATTTGGCGTTCTATCAGACATTTTTGGGAAAAAAAGTTTGTTTTTAATTTTTTCTAAAGATTGAGTTCTTCCAAATGCAAACCATTTTTCATATTGCCCTTTCCCTTTATCTCTTTCTGCAAGTATCTCCTTTTTGTTTTGAAGATATTTATATGCCATAGGAAACATATCTTTAATATATGTTTCTTCTAATAGTTTAGGTTTAACTTCATTAGTATAAGGAAAAATAACTTTTTCTGTCAGATTTTTGAGAGTAACATCACGACTTAATTTATTAGTATTTACAATATCTTTACATATTCCTTTTTCAATTTGATAAATACTCCCATTTTGTAAATAATAATAGTCTTTGTCCTCTTTTACTGGACTGAAAATATAAATATCATTTTTAAGAGTAGCTATACCATGTCGGGTTTTATAAAGGTTGCCAAAACTAACTCCTGTAGATTCAATTTTTGATATTATTTCATTGTCTTGTAAATTCCATCCTGTTTTTGAATCAAGCCCTATATAAGCTATTTTATCAAATATTCTTTCCTGATTTGGGAGATCTTTACCTTCATATTTATAATATTTTATAAAGTCTTGTTTTGTGTTTTCAATTAAACAAATACATGTATAGGTATTTTTAGATTTGAAAATTTGTTCAGTTCCAAAATCAATAATTTTAAACTTTATACTTTTCTGTTGAAAATATTCTCTTAATGCTCTTCCGTTCAAGCTCTTAAAAAAGCTGTTCATTGTAATGAAACCAAGTACTCCACTTTCTGATAAATTCTCAATACCTATTTGAAAAAATGGGATATAAAGGTCAGGGTTTCCTGCCCTGCAAACTGACCAATTTTGAAGACTTGTTTTTATTTCATCACTTAAATTTCTTGCACAAACGTAAGGTGGATTCCCAAGAATAATATCAAAGCCTGAAAACTGGTTTAAATGCCCTTCCCATTTAAAACTTAAAGCATCACCAACAAATAAATTAAAATGAAACTCTTTTTTGTCTTCACCTTCGCTTAATGCCAAAAGAGAAAGTAAAAGTTTTGTTCGTATTATGGAGTAAGACTGAATATCTAAACCGAAAATTTGCGTTCTAAAAATTTCAGCATAAGTTTTGTTAGTATTCTTTTTTAATTGCTTTGCAGCATTGAAAAGAAATCCCCCACAACCACAAGCAATGTCCGCAATTTTTGAACTTGCAAGGGAGTTTCTTTTGGAGTGAAAGGATTGCTTGATAATAAACTCACGAATATTTAGCGGAGTGTAAATTGCTCCATTAATAATTCTATCAGCAGGAGAAATAACAAATTCAAAAAGTTCAATAAGCTCTTCGGTTCCAAACTTTGTAATCTCTTTATCTAAAACCAAAATAAACTTTAGGAGTTTGCTATGTTCTTCAGTTTCTGTTTCAGAAATTACAAATGACTTTAAGAATTCATTTTTTTTAACTACTAATTTGTTTTTCAAAAGAAAGGAAGAAATTATCAATCTGTCAACATCTTTAGGTTGAGTTGAACAGAATAATTTCAAGTATTTAAAGATATTACTTCTCACTATAATTCAGCTGTTAAATATTTTTTGTAATTCACGTATTGCCTGTCAATTAGTATGTATAAATCCTTTGCATCTGGGTCTTCATGTTCTTCAATTAACTTCCATAAATGTTCTTTTTTTATTTCAAGCTGTTCAAGCATCCATATAATGCTATATCTTTTTAGATATAGTTTTAGTTTTTTGTACATGTATTTTGCCGAATCTGAAGTTTCAACTGGATAGATGTTTCCTAATTCATCTCTATAAAAATGTTCGTTATAATCTATATCACAAGGGTCAATATAGGTTCCTATATCATCACTTTTAGCTCTGTTTACATAAGAACATGAATAAACCAAATTAGAATATTTTGTTTCAAGTTCAGGATGAATTGATTTGGGCTTAAAGTGGTCAATCTGAAAATTCCTTTTACCCCCAAACCAATCTTGTTGACAATAAGTATAACCGCATCTTTTACAAAAATCTTTTTCTAAAGAGTCTTTGTAGCGTTTGTAATCGGTTAATTCTTTGCCAGTATAGTTTCTTGAAGGAGAAGTATCTCTAAAGTTTAATTTGTTCATTTTTTATTGTCAATTTTTTTAGCTAATTCATCAATCTTTTTTAGAAGCTCTGACAACTCTGATGCTTCTTTATCATTTCTCAAAATATTAGGAATTCTACTTTCTTTATCTAATGCCTTCTCAATTTTAGAATCTAATTCAGACAATTCTTCAATTTCCATTGCATTTAATTGTCTTTTCTTACTTTCCTCTATAAGCTCTAATAATCTATTTTCTTCTGCTTCTAATTTGTACTTATACTTCTCAATTTGTGCTTTTACTCTTTCCAAGAAATTTTCTCTTGAATCCTTTTCTTGTTTTTTAGATTCATCAACTTTTTTTGTCAGAATTGTAAGAGGTTCTTGAGAAATTGTCTTTTTTACCATTTCTTTCTTTTCGTAAATGATATTTACATCTTCTCCTTTGGAGATAGCATCATCTTCATAAGAGGTCAGAATAAATACAGGAAAATTCTCTCTCTTTTTCAAGAGAAGACTTACCAAATCAGTACCATCATAGTGAACGGTTGAGAGTTGTTCAGAGAATTCAAAGTCAGAAACCACAGCATCAACATGGCTTTCTAAAATTTCGTTACATGTTTCTTCAATAGAATCCTTTGGAATAATAGGAATAACATTGAAATAGTTAAATGAGAACCGCTGAAAACGTCTGATGTCTGCATCAGATTCATCTATATAGGCTATTTTAAACTTTGTCATTTTCTACAAATTATGGGGTAATGTTATCTTTACTTTGAAATTTGGACGAGCTTGGAGTATTTCCACATCTCCACTATACTCATCAACAGTGGATTTAACAATCCACATTCCTAAACCGGTTCCAATTTTCTCTCCTGTTTTTTCATCTCTCTTTGTAGTAAAAAATGGCTGAAATATTTTATTAGGGTCAGAAATTTCAGCTAATAGTCCAGGTCCGCAATCTTGATAAATAACATTTATTCCATTTGGATTGAGAGGGTTAAAAGCAAAACTGAGTTTAATTTCTCTTTCATTGCCAGCATCTGGTCTTTTATAGGCATCAACAGAGTTTGTAATGAGGTTATTAAAAATCCCGTCTAAATCAATTTCGTGTCCTTTGAAATTTACCGAAGTAAATTTCCACTTGTCTATTGTCAGTTTTATTTTACGTCTTGATAATAAAGGACTCCAAATTTTTTCTAACTCTTCAATATAAATAACCATGTTTATGATTCGTCTTGTCCGCTTGTCTTTTCTCACAGATGATATTGAAAAATCAAGCCATGACTTTAGTCGTTCATCTTGCTTTCTCATATCAGAAAGCATAATGTATGGGTCAAAAAAATCAGGCAGTTGTTTTAGCTTTTCTATATCAATAACTTCAAGTAGAACTTCTTTAAGTTCATCAGTTCTTGGCAGAATACTATCCCTATGATTTCTAAATTCATGAGCAAACGATGTTACAATTAGTCCTGCACTGGCTAATACCCTCAAAATTTTTTGTTCATCCTGTAGTTCCTCAATATCTTCTTTATATGCTTGAATTGCAGTTATCAAAGTTTCCTTTTCTGCACTGGCTTCTGTTGGAGTGGGTGTAACGTTAGAAGAGTTTTTATTGTTTATTATTTTTTCTGCTTCTTCTTGTGCCTTCCTCTTTTTATTTGTGTCATCATAAATTTTCTTTAGAGCCATCATTATTTGGTTCCTATCATTCTCAAAAATTTCAATTATTGATTTTAAGATTTCTTTAAAAACAGAAAAAGTATCATTCTCCTGTAAACCTTCCCTACTTGATTTATCTTCAAAATTTATATTGTCAATCCTTGAGATATTTATAATGCCATAAACTTGCTGTGGTCTAACTCTATAGCCAGGTCTTGTTACAGTTGGATTACTCAATGCACGTTTACCTAAATCGAGCCAATCGAAAGAACTACTCTTAGTTTCTCCATAGGGTCTTACTCTGAAATTATCCCTGAATATTTTTATTCCACCAAATTTGTCAAGCCAACTTGTTCGTTGAGTATAATTGACAGACTTATAGGGATATTTAGTAATGTCTTCGTCTTTTTCTTGTCCCCCTCCCCGTTTCATAAAGTAAAATGAAAATGAGAAGGCTCCAATTTTCTTTAGGTTATTGTTTTTATCTACATCTTTAAAACCAGCAATAAGGGTTTCAAGCGTTGTTGACATCTTAAACATACCTTTTTCAAATACATCTAATTGGTATTGTGGTTGATTAAGTTTGGATTTTTCAAAAAATCCAATGCGTTTTAAATCACCAAAATTTAATTCATTTCTAAAGACTTGAATATTTACTAATTGGTCTTCAGAAACAGTTGTTGTAATTTTATAATCATAATCATCACATAAAGCCGGTAATACTTTTCCATAATTGTTTGGTTCTAATGTGCTGAATAGAAATACTTGAAAGATGTTTGTTTCAAGTGGCGGAACCAAAATTTCCAGATTAGCATATAAAGATTGCGTCGCTTTTTCGTCCCAAGTATCTTTCAAATTATCTATTGAAATCAATGTGCCTTTTTCTTCTTTCCAATAGTCAATAATTGGGTGTTCAATTCCTGAAAAATTTTGTATTTCAATTATCTCTCTCCAAAAATCGCTGTTACCAATTTGAAGAGTAGCTTTTATATCGGAAATAACAGCTCCAGCATTTTCAAATTGATTCCAATCCATATCCCAAATCAAACTTTCAGATTCCAAAGTTTTTGTAACCATGATACTTGATTTTCCAAGTCTGTCAAGTGCAAAGCGTCCAATTCCTTTTGCTCCAGTTTTTATTCTGGAACTTGTTTTGAAATTTATCTGCTTGTCATCAGTTCCCATTATCATCCATTGATTTCTGATAATTTTCTCTGTCATTCCCTCGCCATTATCAAGTATGTGAATTTTGTCATTTATAGGGTCAATAATGATAATGCAAACTGATGCGTCAGCATCATAACTATTTTTCACTAATTCTATAATTGCACCTTCGGCATTGGCAAAATTTTCTCGTCCAATAAGTCGTGCGGTTCTTGCAGAAACAGTGAAAGGGATTTGGGTGTTTTCAAGTTTCTTAATTTCTTCTGTCAGTGAGGCAATAATATTACTATCAGGCTGTTCATTCAGATTTTCTTCTGAGAGCTTATTTTTCAGTTCTGATATTTGAGTAGGAATGTGCATGCTGTATATGATTTAGCAAGGAAACCTTTATAACACTATTTTGATGAAGCGAAAATTTACTATCAATAATGTAGGATTCTCCAAGTTAATTAATAACTGAATGTTTTTGGCATATTTTTCAATTATTTTATTTTGGTATCAGTTTTTCATGCCGGCAGCTTTCCCTGGTTAGTTTTTGGTATCACATTTCTCCCTGAGCAGCCGGCATCGAGCTTCTGAAGCTGTAACTTTTGGTATCAGAATATACTTAAAGGGACTTTTTACAAAGTAGCATTCTCCAAGTCAAGCAATAACTGAATCTTTCCGGTATAGTCTTCAATTATCTTATCTAATATCATTGGGTCTAATAATTCCACATCTGATAACTTCTTTATTGTGGAAGAACTTAGTATTTCGTCTTTAAGGTCAGCTTTTATAATATCGAAAGAGGCAGTCAGCACATATTTCCCGTTTTTTTTCTCCATATACTTCTCTTTTTGCTTTGCTAATAATGTCTTCCAAGCATAGTTTGTCATATATTCATAATAAAATGATAACAAAGGCAACATTAAGGCTTCTCTATAATCATATCCTTCAATCTCCACATCGTAGAATGTATTATCTTCCTCACCAAAAAGTAATTCTTTTGCAGTAACTCCCAAAGCTAAAGCAATTTTTTCTATTTGTTCAAAAGTTAGCTTTTTACCTCTTTTCTCAAGGCGAGCGTAGTTAGACTGTTCCATTCCTAATAACCTTGCAAGGTCTGCCTGTGTCTTTCTTTTTTCTTCTCTAACTTCAATTATGCGTTTTGATATATCCATAATACAAAATTGAATAAGAAATATTAAAAATATTTTATCAAATTGTTGCTATTGTTTGGTTAATAATGAGATATTTGCATATCAAAAATTACAATATGCCAACATACACAAACGGAAACCTAAAAATCATAGAGGCAATTGAAAGGCGAGTGCCTAAAGGATTAGAGTTTAAGCCCAGCAAAGAAGTCTATAAGGCTACCGGACTGAACCCTAAGCGTTTCGGAATGATTCTTTCAGGGAAGATTTCCCCCACACTTGCCGAAATGAAAAGTATCTGTGATTTTTTCGGAATACCCCTTACTGAAATTATCAGCTAACTGCCAAAAGTCAGCATGAAAAACGGCTGAAAATGAAAAAACCGGATTGCTCTAACAATCCGGTTTTGTGTACTCTATCCTTATTCAAAATGTGCCTGCTGCACAGGCGTAAATCAAAAAATATATGCAAATATATGAAAACAAACCAAGAAAGTCAAGTTCACCTGTACCTGAGCCTGATATGACCTTATACTCACCTGAGAGTAAAACAGACTCACCTGAAACAGGCTATGAAGATTTAGAAGTCAGGCTAAGTTCACCGGATGCTGACAAGTTTTTATACCAACTCATTAAGCTCTTTGATTATGTTTCTCTCCATTCAGCAAGCCCTGATTTATGGGATTTAGCCGATGACATGCAAAGGCTTGAGACTGTTTTATCAGAGACTCACATTGACTTGCAACCCCTTAGAATAGCCACAGAAACCATTAGAAAACTTTTTACAATCATGCAAACTTTCTCCCAGCTTCAAACCGAAAACCTCAAACCTGAAAGCTCACAGACAGAGCTTCAGAACCATATTATGTTTCTTGAAAAACACATTGCTCTGTTAGAAACTAACTATAATAAATTTCGCCAGACTTCCACTTCAGCACAGTTACAAAACCTTCGTCAAAAACTTATGAAAATAGAGAAATCTATTCTTCACCAATCACCTTATGAGAGCATATTGGAATTGGTAAAGAACATACACCGCCTGCCAGACAATCAAGCTCTAATTCGTAGGGCTTCTTCCGGTTTAAAAGCCTTACATGAAGTCATTGCCGATTTCCGCAATAATAATCTGTCAGAGGAGGGACAATCTGCATGAATAGCTATTCAGTAACCGTAGAACTCAGAACAGATAAAAAAGATAAAAACGGGCTTTGTCCCGTTTTTATTCGTGTTATAGTAGAAAAAACCCAATGCCAGATAGCAACCGGCATGAAGTTTAAAATGGAGGAATGGGACAAAGGAAACAACAGACTAAAAAGCAACCCTGAAAAGAACCTTGTTCTTGATAGCAAACGAATTGACATTGAAAAAATAATAGCCCGTTTTGAAATACTCAAAGAACCCTATGATGCCCAAACAGTTAAAAACAGCTTTTTAGGCATTGACAGACCGAAAATTACTTTCCTTCAGGCTATTGAAAAGCATGTAAAAGCCAGTGAAGACGGACAAACGCCGGACACCAAAAGGAAATGGAAAAACTATTCCAATCGTATGAAGCGTTTTTTTCAGGAGGTTTACGGTAAAAATGATATGCTGCTTTCAGAGGTCAGCATGGAAACCGGAGAGGAGTTAAAAGCATACCTGTTAAAGCATTTCCATAATACCAGTCCGGCAAAAATCTTTTCAGCTATCAAAGGAGTATTGCCCTTTGCCGTTGCCAAAGGTTGGATTTCAGCCGATTGGTGGAACACCCTGAAATTAAAGCGTCCTGCCCAGGCTGACCCTGTTAGTTTGAATTGGGAGCAGGTACAGCGTTTACAGTCATGGATTGCACCGGAGCCGTATTTAGAGAAAGCCAGAGATATGATGCTTTTTCTGATTTTTACAGGAATGAGCTACATAGATGCTAAAAACCTGAAAGCATCAGACATTGACACCGTAGAAGGCGTTAAATTCATACAGAAGTATCGGCAGAAAAGCAACAAGCAGAAAAAGCTGTTGTTTTGCGTTCCTGTCTTTCCGGAGACTCAGGCTATTTTAGACAAATACGGTTTTCCATTACCCATTACCAGTAATGGTAATTTTAATTCTTACCTGAAACTGATTGATAAATTCTGTGAGTTTGGCGTAGAGCTTTCAACCAAACACGCCCGCAGTACCTTTGTAAACCTTTGCCTGAATCAATGGGGATTTAGCCCTGAAGCTACTTCTAAAATGGCAGGACACAGCTTGCGGGTAATGGAAGGACATTACGGCAGCATTCACCAGAAACGGATTGCAACCGAACTCAAATCCCTGATTCTGAAAAAGAATAATTCTGAAGATTCACTGGATGAACCTTCTACTCAGTGAAACAACAAACCCGACCAAAAATTGTCGGGTTTTTGCTTTTGTTACGAATTGAAAATGTAAATCTTTTAAATTTTAGTTTCCACTGTAAAGTTATGAAAATTGTTGAAAATCAAGCTATTATAGTTAGCTTTTTTGAAAGAAATATAAGCCAGGTCAAACCCACCAAAAACATTGAAATAAACGAATTTCTACACTGGATAAAAGAAGGGAAATTTAAACCACAAATTGAGAAAATCCGCAATTTGCCGGCTGAAGAACAGGAAAAACTTAAAAAAGAAACCTTAGCCTATGTAACGCTTTCCGGTACTTTTGACAAACGCAACGAAAAAGCACTCTTGCATCATTCCGGATTGATTCAGGTAGATTTGGACTTAGTGCCAGACACAGAGAAAGCCAGAAAACAGATTATTGAGGATAAACACACCTTTGCCTGTTTTACATCAGTAAGAGCAGGCAGACTCAAAGTAATCTTTAAAATAGAGCCGGATGCCCAAACGCATAAAAGTAGTTTCTTAGCCATAGAAAAATACTTCAGAGAGCATTTCGGCTTAGAGATAGATACAGCCTGCAAAGATGTTTCCCGTTCCTGTTTTGTCAGCTATGACCCTGATATTTACATCAATTCCGATGCACAGCTTTTCCCTCCCTCTTTCAATCTCCTACCCATTCAACAAAACAAAATTCTGTCAGAGCCATTACAAACGCCTGACTCTTTCCCTGAGTCAGAGCAGAGCCAGCCAGATGACAACTACAAAGAAAGCCAATCAGCAGAAAATGAGGAAACCAAACCAAATGATATTTGGCAAAAAGTATTTGAAGGATGCCAGAAAGGAGTAACCAGTGAACATGCTATTTACTTCAGAGAAGGAGAAAGAAACGATTTTCTCTTTCACCTTGCCAATGCCTTAAACCGCTATGGAATGCCTCACTCCATTGCCCTGCAAAAAACCACTGCTTGTTACGCTTGTTCATCACTGCCGGAAGAAGAAATCTCCGATACCCTCAAAAGTGCTTATCAAAACACTTCCGAACACGCCATTTATGTTTGGAATGACAAAAGAGAAAGAAAACAAACGGCTGAATTTTATACGGTTACCGTAGATAAAAACGGAAGAAAGGATATTCAGATAAGTTACTTACAACTTATCGAAACCCTGAGAAAGTACGGATTTTGCCGGTTTGATACCGATAATGACGATTTTGTTTTTGTCCTGATTGAAAAAAATATCATTGAAATCGTAAGCAGGCATTACCTGATTGATACTTTCTTTTCCTCTATTCTCAGAAAAATACCTGAACAACTCATTGAAATAACCAGGCTCGAATTACAGGAAAAAATGTACAAAGGACTTGATACCTATTTCAGCCGAAACCTGCTTGCCAGGCTTATTAATGAAACACCTTTTAATTTCGTAAAAGATACAGCCGACAAGGCTTTTTTCTATTTCAAAAACGGATTTGTGCAGGTAGAAAAATCAGGTATCTCTTTCCGAAAATATGAAGAACTGGAAGGCTTTATCTGGAAATCTCAAATCATTCCTTATGATTTTACATTGCTGCCTACTGAATCAAATGAGCTTTATACACAAGGTAATTTTGCCTCTTTTTGTTTTTGTATAGCCAAAGAAGATAAAATCAATGCACTTTCTCTTTCTTCCATCATTGGCTACCTGCTACACGATTACGCTGAAGGAAAAAGGAAAGCAGTAAACTTTACAGACAGTACCATTTCAGAGAATCCGGAAGGAAGAACCGGCAAAACATTGCTTGCCAAAGGACTTGGCAAACTCAGGGTATATGATGAAATCAACGGAAAAGACTACAAGCCGGACGACAAGCACAAATACCAGACCTGTAACCTCGATACACAATTGGTTTGCCTCAATGATGTTCGGGCAAGGTTTAGACTGGAAGATGTTTATAATGACATTACAGAAGGTTTGAGAGTAGAAAGAAAAAACCAGCAGCCTTTTGTAATTAAGCCCAAAATGATAATTACTTCCAATCGTCCCTTGCGGGTAGAGAGTGCCAGCGATAGAGACAGAATCATTGAATTTGAGTTTTCAGATTACTTTTCCGATAAGAAACAGCCCAGAGATGTCTTTGGGCAATGGTTTTTTACAGATTGGGACAAAGAAGAATGGAACAAGTTTTTCAATTACCTTATCTCCTGTGTCAAGCTCTATCTGGATAAAGGCATTTTACTTCCCAAAAACGAAAACCTTAACCAGCGAAAACTACTGGAAGAAACACATTCAGAGTTTATTGAATTTATGACTTTCAAAAAGATTGAGTTTCATAAGGAATATGACAAGAAACAACTATTTGAAGACTTCTTAAGCCTTTATCCTGACTGGAAAGAGCAAAAAGACAGGAAACTAAGTCAACGGGCTTTCACCAGTTGGCTTTACAAGTTTGCCAAATATTCGGATGGATTTGCAGAAGTGGATAGAATCAAAGACACCTATCGGAGTGAAACAGGCAAAGAAATAATCGTTTTTTGCCCCGCTACCCCCCAAAACAAGCAGTAAAAATCTCTTTGTTTTATTGAATTTTTTTAGGGTCTTCATTTATTTTAAAAAAGATAAGTTTTTAGGTTTTAGCGTTGTAATAATTTGATTATCAATAAGATAATCAAACTTAGTGCCTCAAAAGATAAGTTTAGATAAGTTGGGAAAATGGTTAAATAATTGATAATCAATAGATTAACTCAAAAAAGATAAGTTAACTTAAAAACTTAAGCCCAACTTATCTTTTTTGTAGATAAGTTGGTTGTAAAAAATTGATTTACAGAAAGTTATAAGCGAAAAACTTAAAAACTTATCTTTTCCCTATTATAAGGAGGGAGTAGTAGAAAATGGCAGTTTTATACATGATTTTGACTATGAAATTTGTACCAAAAAGTGAATTTGGTATTATGTGGTACAATTTTGCCTTTTTGGTACAAAAAAACTCAAAAAAAAACCGCCTAATTTGCGAAATTAGGCGGTTTTTAGTGCTTCAGTGGAGTCGGAGGGAGTCGAACCCTCGTCCAGACAAGGAAATCAAGATGCTTTCTACATGCTTATCAGCTTTCAGATTGTCGGGTAAAAAACTGGTCAGCCGCCAACGTATTTTTTACCGTAGTTATTTTATCTCACTTTTGTGTCACAACACCACAAAAGCCAGTTCTGCAAGATGATGCCCCTATTGGTAATATGGCAGAACAGGATATTACCGGGACACAAGCTGTTAATTATCCTAATTAAGCAGCAAGGGCGTAGTTAGATTCGCCAATTATTGTTTGAGAACCTTTTTAACAGGAGATGCTCTCAACTCCCGACATGCTTGCACATCTAACCTCTCAGGCTGTCAAAACCAGACGACCCCATTATTTTAGATACTCAAAATTTATGCCATATCATGGTGCAAAGGTAGTGAAATGCCAGGGATTTTCATAGACTCTTATCCAATCTTATTCTGTTGTAGGAGTAGTCTTCTTTTTTTGAATTTTTCCAAAATTATACATAACCGACAGATTATGTGATGCTCCAAGTTGAGAATGAGTACGAAATGCATAATCAAATTGTAACTTTCCCGGATTAAAACCCACTCCAAAATAATTCACATAAGGCTTGGAAGAAATACCTGTTCGCAACTTAAGGTATTTAACAATTTCATATTCAATACCAGCTTTAATAATAGCAGGGAAATCAATATCTTTTTCCGTTTCAACATTAATTATCAGCTTTTCTGATGGATGGTAAGAGAGACCTGCTTTCATTACAGTAGGAATACGTTCATCCTGATAATCAGCTAACTTTGATTGGGTGAAATTATAAATTGAAGCCCCCAGAAAAAGTTTTTCAGGAATCACTTCAGCAATAGCCCCAAACTCAAAAGTTAATGTCTTTTTTACTCCAAATTCGCCCATACTTACCTGAAAATAGTTTACTTTTCCGCCAAGGCTTACCAGTCCGGTACTTTTTCCAAATGCCAGCCCAATTTGTTGTTCACTATATAGCTCTCCTCCAAAGTGATGCATACCTATTCCAAAAGTACCAAAGGAGCAGGGCAAAGTACCTCCTGCCAAAAAAGTGTTTAATCCGGCATGACCATATCTGTAATCAAAACCTGCAAATCCATAAATATAAGATATACCTGCTAATCCTGCAGGATTGTTATAAACAGCAAAACCATCTCTGAAAGTCAATGTCGTATTTGCGATGCCCCAGCTTCTGCCTCCGGCAGGCACCGGATCGCCTCCAGCTAAAGTGCTTAAAGCAGGAACGCAAAAGAAGAATATTAAGTAAAATGCTCGTAAAAGAAACGTAGGCTTAGGGTAGAAAATAATTTTCATGCCCTAATTTGAGGTATAATTTGTTTGTTTACAAGTGGTTATATAAAAAATATTTTAATGCTAATTTTCAGGATATTGACTTGTGTCAATTGTGTCTTTAATAAGATGCACAATGTTATCTAATTCCTGAGCCGACACTTTTAAGTATTCCTTTATCTTTTTTTCTTCCTCTACCGACTGATTCATGCTTAGGATTTCCAGCAAACCCAAGATAGTTGCTACCGGAGAACGCAAGCGGTGAGAATTGATAAAAGCATATTGTTTTAGCTGACGATTCTGAAATTCGAGAACAGCAGTCCTCTCCTGCACCTTTTGATCTAGCTGCATATTCATGATAGAAAGCTCGTGGTTTTTGCGGGCAATTTCTTCATTCTGTTTACCTATTTCAAGAGCCTGCTGTTTTTGCACTTCATACATTTTACGAACATGGTAAAAATTAAGCATAAAGAGAAGAGCTACCAGGCTTATCAACACTGAACCACCTACCAGCAGCCATAGATTCAGATTTTTCTTTTCAAGTTCTATTTCTTTAAGGGCTTTGTCTTTCGTCAATAATTCTATCTGGTGGTTGGCCTCCATGTTATTGATAAGTCTGTTCTTTTCAATGCTAAAGATACTATCCTGCACTATATTTGCCAGCTCATAATATTGAAGTGACTTGTCAAACATTTTCATCTTTTTAAATGTCTCAGTCAGAATCAGACTCGTTTCTCTAATGTCATATTTATTACCGATTTTATTGAAAATTTTGAGTGCTTTCAAGGCATTGTCAGATGCTGATTCATAAAGCCCCATTTCCTTTTGTACTCGGGCTATGGTCTTCCAAGTCGTTGCTATACCAAGTTCATATCCCAATTCTTGCTTCAAATCAAGAGCCTTATGGAGATAAAATAACGCCAGATCATATTTTTTTTGTTCTTCAAATATGATGCCTGTATCTTCTAAGTTTTGAGAAAGTTCGACTTTATTGCTTTGCCATTTTTCATAAAGTTTTGTCGATTCTTCAAGATTTTTTAATGCCTGCACATAGTCTTTTTTTAATGTATACAGAACACCTATATCTGCTAATTCTTCGGCTAGTCCAGAACTGTCTTTTATTTTTCTGTATATATTGATAGCTTTTATTTTATAAGATAAAGCTTTATCAATATCATTGTGAACCTGAAAAACTGTTCCGATATTTGACAGGCAGCGAGCAGCCCCACTCTGATCTTTTATTTCTTCTCTGATTTTGAGAGCTTTCAAATAATAATCAAATGCCCTTGTATAATTGCTCTGTGAGTGAAAAATTACTGCAATAGTATTAAGCACTTCTGCTAGTCCTTTTTTGTAACCAATTTTTTCAAATATTGCTTGTGCTTTTTGTTCATTCTCCAAAGCAGCTTCATAATTACTCTGATACCATTCTATAATTCCCAAACTACGCAAGCACAACCCTGTTCCTTTCTCATAATTTATTTCCTGAGCTTTTTTGAGCCCATCTTTGGCATACAAAATAGCTTTATCTGGAAAATTACTCTCATACTCTCTTGATAATTGAGCCATTATCTGAATACGAATGCTATCATTATCAGAAATATTCAGCAGATTTTCCAAGCTATCAGTTACAGAAATTCTTTGGGCAAACAAGACTTGTATCTGTCCAAGTATCGACAGACATAGCAACCATGACAGTTTTTTTACTAAAGTTCTATAAACCATACTCAAATTTAAAAAAAAACTGAAAAACTTTCAGATCATTTTTGCAAAAATATTAAATATCATACACTGGCTTGGTTACTTATCTTTTTCTAAAATAGCACCAATTCGCTTAGTTCTATAAGGTACAACTCTCGAAATCATCTCAATAGCCTACATATGTAACGTTTATAAAGCCTTTATTCTTTACAAATTGGTGAGTAGCAGAGTATTTTTGTAAAAAAATATTACATCTATTAGTCTTTATCATCTTTTTATCTTTTTACATCCTAAACTCACTTTACTCTCATGAACAAATTGACTATTATTTTTCGTAGCCTTCTTGTAGTAGTTGTTTTATCTGGTGCACTAACTGCTTGCAGTGAAAAAGAGCAAGTAACTCCTAAAAAAGTTGAAAAACTACCTAATGGACCTGTTCAGGATAATGATGGTCGTGTAAGACCTGGTTAACCACCAAGTTTATTATAGAATATAACTATCTTATAGCCAACACTTTTGGAGTTATTCCTCTATATTATAAAAAACACAGTCAATGACTGGATAAAAAAATGCTACATCTCTCAATTGAAAAGAAGATGAGCATTTTTTTGCTTTTTATTCAATAACCAGCTGCCTGCCCATCTTTCCTGCTTTCAGAGGCACCATAGTATACTTTTCTGATAGGATCATACATTATTCCCTGATATCCCCCGTACTCCATAAAACTATAACCTACCTTATGTCCCATTTTCATAAGTTGTTGTATGGTTTCAAACGAAAATCCACTCTCCAGACTGATTTCTCCACCTCTTGGGTCTTTTTCGGGATAGCCGACAGGGTCAGAAGAGCCAGAATGGTACATGCGTGGGGCATCTCCGGCTTCTTGCATATTCATTCCAAAATCAATCACATTCATCAGGATTTCACAGTGACCTATTATCTGATAATCACCTCCCATTACGCCAAAACTCATAAAAGGTTTTCCATCTTTGGTTACGAAGGCAGGGATTATGGTATGAAATGGACGCTTGCCTGGAGCAAATACATTGGCATGTGATTCATTGTTTACATTGAACAATTCGCCACGATCTTGAAGCATAAAGCCCAAACCATCAGGAACCATTCCAGAACCCATGCCTCTGTAGTTACTTTGAATCAGTGAAATCATGTTGCCATCTTTGTCGGCTACTGTCATATAGATGGTTTCCGGAGCAAATGTTTCACCTGGAAGATAATTAACTCCAGCACGATTAGGATTGATTAAAGCTCGTCTTTTAGAAGCATATTCTTTCGAGATAAGTTCTTTTACCGGTACTTTTACAAACTCAGGGTCAGCATAATATTTAGCACGATCTTCAAAAACCAGTTTTTTAGCTTCTGTAAATAAATGAATATGACGGGGTGTTCCATAGTCTTCTTTTTTAAACTCAAAACCTTCAAGAATATTAAGCATTTGTAAAACCCCAATGCCTTGTCCGTTTGGTGGCAATTCCCATACATCATAGCCCCGGTAGTTGGTAGAAACGGGTTGTACCCATTCTGATTTATGACTTGCCAAGTCTTCATAGCTTAAAAAGCCTCCTTGTTTTTGTATAAAGTCAGCTATAGTTTTGGCTATATCACCCTTATAATAAGCATCTCTGCCTCCTTTGGCTATCTTTCTGAGAGTATTAGCCAGATTTGGATTTTTAAAAATGACCCCTTTCTGTACAGGCTTGCCATCTACAGAATAGGTTTCTTTGAAGTTAGGATAATCTTTGTAAAGATTATAACTACGCTCCATACTATAAGCAATATATTCGGAAACCGGAAATCCTTTTTCGGCATAATTGATGGCAGGTGAAAGAATATCCTCTATTTTCATCTTTCCGAACTTATTATGTAACTCAAACCAACCATCTACACATCCTGGTACACTCACAGGAAGTGGTCCTCTGGATGGAATGGTTTTCATATTTTTTTCTTTAAAGTAGGCAAGTGTAAGTGCTTTTGGTGAACGACCAGATGCATTAAGCCCATATAGTTTTTGAGTTTTGGCATCCCAGACTATCGCAAACAAATCACCTCCAACACCACTGCCGGTTGGCTCCATCAATCCCAGACAGGCATTGGCTGCTATAGCAGCATCTATGGCACTGCCACCTTTTTTCAGAATTTCAAGCCCGACTTGGGTGGCTAGTGGCTGACTGGTACAAACCATGCCGTTTTGAGCTACTACTTCTGAACGAGATGCAAAATTTTTACCAACAAGGCGGTCTTGAGCATTAATTTGAATGAGAAAGCAGGTATATATAACACAGCATATAGCTGTTTTATACATGTGGTTGAAAAGAGGTTTCATGCCTACAAGAGTTTGAATCTAAAATTTAATGCAATTGCTTCAATTTTCAAAAATAATTGCTACAGTTTTAATGATTTTTTAGCATTTATCAACCTTTTGTAGAAGAATATCAAAATTTCAGGTGAAATTTTTAAGAAAAACCAGCGTTCTTACAGATTCACCTCAATTTCTAAAATATCAGACCCCTGTCCGTCACTATCTGTAACAGCAACCACTTTGAGTTTTTTCTCTGAAGATTCCAGCAATGTAACAGATTCTACTTTTTCTTTAAAAATAGAGTCATTTTCCATAATTAAAGCTACTTCCGGAGTATGGGGCATTGTTTTGAGGTCTATAATCCCTAAATAACTCCCCAGAATTTTGCCATCATCTATTTCGTTAGCTGTATTTTCTACTGAGGCTGAAAATAAGATACTTTCTTTTTCTGGGATCAGGGTAGCTCCCGAAAAACCCGATTGCAAATTCTCAAGTATGGGTAGTTTAAATTTCTTGATAACAGGTAGTGGTTTTTTGGTCCCTTTCTTTTGCAGGTAATGCAATAGTTCAGGAATTTTATAAGATATCATGACATTGTTACCTGAAATATTGCCTCTTTGAAAAAGAAAAATTTTGTGTTCGTTGGCAGCTGCCGCCTCAATATTAAGATTAAATCCTTCAGATACCTCTGGTAAACTTCTCAGAAAATCATACAATTCAATAAGAGAAACTTCTTCAGGTTCTGCTATCAGATTTAAGGGATTAATCAGGAAACCTCTGTCACGTTCAGGTGATTTAGAGCCTGAACCTAATACAAATAAGTAAGTTTCGTGATGATAAGAAAGGGCAGTAAGTGCCTCGAAATCAGGCTTTTTCTTTTTAGGAATTACTCCGTTTTGAAGTTCTGCTTTTGGAAAAACGAGTCTTTCAGCAATTAATTCCCATTTTTTATTAAGTACACACAACCACGGAGAGTTATCACTAATGATATAAAATTTTTTATCCAGAAGTTCTACTCCAGAGGCTGAAGGTATACCTTCAAGTGAGAATCGTTGAGTAACATGAGCTTTCATAAGATGAATTTTATAAAAACACTAACAACCCGAGTAAAGTTATAGTAAATTGTCGGCTTCATCAAAAAATCAGCAGAAGATACTAATAAAACAGAAGCAGGGAAATTTTATCATAATAACCGATTTATTTTTTATGACTAAAACTATTTTGATTACAGGAGGAACAGGTTTAGTTGGAACCCGTCTGACCGAAATACTATTACAAAAAGGTTATCAGGTGAGAATATTGGGCAGAGAGAAAAAAGAGATACCAAATGTAACTACCTATACCTGGGATATAAAAAAACAAACTATGGATACTCAAGCTCTTATTGGAGTAGATGCTATCATTCATCTTGCAGGAGCTGGTATTGCTGATGAGCGTTGGACGGACGAAAGAAAAAAAGAGATTCTTGAAAGCCGTACACAATCAGCCCAATTGCTTTATAATCACTTACCAGTAATGAAAAAACCAGTTAATTCATCAGAGTCACAAGCTCAGGCTCTGGAAGCTCAAAAGGATAAGATTACTTTTATATCTGCCTCAGGAATAGGTATTTATGGAAGTGATTCAGGCAATAGTATAATGAAAGAAGATTCAAAGCCAGGTAGTGATTTTTTGGCGGAAGTTTGCAAAGTTTGGGAAAATTCAGCAGAACAATTTGAAAATAAAGGTTTAAGAACAGTGATGCTAAGAATAGGGGTTGTGCTTAGTGAGAAGGGTGGAGCCTTGCCTAAACTAATTCAACCAATACGATTAGGTGCTGGTGCTGCTTTAGGCTCAGGAAAACAAATGTTATCCTGGATTCATATTGACGATTTGTGTAATATGTTTATTCATACTATTGAAAATAAAACCATGCAGGGAGCTTATAATGCTGTTGCCCCACAGGTTCTGAGCAATATTGACTTCACAAAACAGGCAGCAAAAGTCTTACACAGATGGATTTTGCCTTTCAATGTGCCTGCATTTGGAATAAAAGCGGTATTTGGTGAAATGACAAGTGCTATTTTGAGTAATAATATTGTTTCAGCAGAAAAAATAGTCTCAACTGGTTTTCAGTATCAGTTTCCTGAAATTGAAAAAGCGTTAAAAGATTTATTGAATTAATGTAAGTACCAAAAAAAGAGTCTTTCTCAGAAAAGAATTTCTAAGAAAGACTCTTTTTACTATTTCAAATAGTTTACTTTTGTATATAAAGCCTGTCTATCAGATACTTACCTTCTATTTGCTTGAGTACCAGAAAGACAACAAATTTGTTATTGCTGGTATTATAAGTACCAGTACGATATTTAAGTCCGGCAGGTGATGCACCTTCATGTCCATCCCAGTTAAAATCTTTAGCAGGGTACTTCTGAAAGAAATTTCTCAATACTAATTCTGCCTGTGTATTGCTAATACTTTCATTTTCAACACTTTCCGGCTCTATCACGAGTTCCAGACTATTGTTAAAAAATTTGGCAACCTCTTTAGAGTTATTTGCTTTGAAAGCACTTTTGACACTTGCCACTACTTCTTCCTGAGCAAAAGTGTTAAGACTTAATCCCAATAATGTGGTTAAAAGAAAGTATTTGAAAAAATTGATGTACGGTTTCATTTTTGTGTATAACACTTGGTTTTATACAAATATATGCTAAAACCATGCCAATTCACAAATGGCGACAAATTTCTGCTGTAAAGGTTTAATAAGCAGGTTGTAAGTAATAAGGCATTCTGATATACTTTTCAAGTAGTTGATTATCAGTCGTGACCTCGTTGCAATTCAAAAATCTGAGAGCTTCTATGAGTTTTCTGTTTGTTTCTCAATGTATAAGTCTTACACAAATACAAAAGTGTAGGTAGAAGCTTATGCCATAGAATAGGAGAGATATTATTTTATAAAGAAAAATCAATTTGTAATAAATAGAATTATTTTTACAAAAAATTGCATTCACCTCATATTTTTCTTTCAAATTTTTATATGCAAAAATTAATCAGAGTTTTTATAAGCAGAACAGAACTGGCTATTAAACGCATTTTCCGGGACATTATACTTATTGGAACCTGGATTTCTATTGAGCGTAAATCTCCTGTGAAACTTTCTCTCTGGCAGCGTTGGCAGGCTCTCCGACATGGTTTTTTCACAGAGTCGTATGCATTGTTTTTTCCTGACGGGCAGCATAATTATACAGAATACTTTTCAGATTATCAGCAGTCTCTTAAAATGCCGGTTATTAACGAGAGGAATGGCATTTTACTTGCCGACAAAACCATTTTCTATGATTTTATGTCACCTTTTCATGCCTACATACCACCTTTATATGGAGTAATCAAACAGGGGAAAATAGTTTCATTGCCTGAGAAGTATAAAATACAACACTTTGAAGATATTGAAAAGTTACTTTCAGAAGAAAAAGTACTGGTATTTAAACCTGTGTCAGACTATGGAGGCAATGGGGTGATTGTCCCCCGACTGATTGAGGATCAGTTGTTTATTAATCAAAAACTATCAGACTTTGGTACTTTAGCAAGAGAACTTACCCGGATGAAACATTATATGATAGTTAAATTTGTAGAACAACATGAATATGCCAGACGTATTTTCTCTGGCAGTACCAATTCCATACGAATTCTTACCATGATAGATCCTGAAACACAGGAAGCGTTTATTGCAGATATTTTTCATCGGTTTGGTACAAACAAATCTATTCCGGTAGATAACTGGAAACAGGGAGGAGTTTTAACACATATTGATATAGAAACAGGCATGTTGGGAGACACAATTTATCGTTCAACCGATAAAAAACTGCTAAAGATGTCATTTCACCCTGACAGTGAGGCTCCTGTAAAGGGAGTAATAATTCCCAACTGGGAGTTTATTAAAGCAAAAATACTGGAAATGGCAAAGTTTGCATACCATTGCCCTTACATCGGCTGGGATGTAGTGCCACAGGAAAACGGTTTTTATATATTAGAAGGCAATGATTGTCCTAATGTAACACAATTGTATAATCCCATGCTGGCTAATCCGAAAATCCGAAAATTTTACCAATTTTACGGTGTCGTTAAATAAGCTGTCTTATCACAAAGCAGTTACTATATTTTAATCAAACACTTTTAAGAAATGGACAAGAAAGTAATCCTGATGATTTTAGATGGCTGGGGTATTAACCACGACCCTAAAGTTTCTGCCATCGAGGCTGCCAATACTCCTTTTATGGATAGTTTGTTTGCAAGTTACCCCAATTCAACTTTAGTAACATATGGTGAAGATGTAGGCTTGCCAGAAGGACAGATGGGGAATTCAGAAGTAGGTCACATGAATCTGGGAGCAGGCAGGGTTGTGTATCAGGAATTGGAGCGTATCAATAAAGCTGTGAGGGAACATACCTTAGACAAAGAACCTGTATTAGTTGATGCTCTCAACTATGCTAAGCAACATGGTAAAAAAGTACATTTTATCGGATTGGTTTCTGATGGAGGGGTTCACTCGCATCTTAACCACGTTAAGGGATTATGCAGCATAGCAGGAGCTATGGGTGTTTCTAATGTATTTGTACATGCTTTTACAGACGGACGTGATACTGACCCGAAATCCGGGCTTGGGTTTCTCACAGATTTGCAGGAACATCTGAAAACTACTAGTGGTAAAATAGCTTCTATTACCGGACGCTATTATGCAATGGATCGGGACAAACGCTGGGAACGTGTAAAACTGGCTTATGATGCAATGGTACATGGCACAGGAACTACCGTTGTTGAAGCCGGATTGCTTGATGCTTTGAAAAAATCATATCAGGAAGATGAAAGAGGAGATGAATTTGTAAAACCTATTGTAGCTACCGATAATTCAGGAAAACCTATTGGATTGATAGAAAACGGAGATGTAGTATTGTGTTTTAACTTTAGGACTGACCGGGGCAGAGAAATTACACAAGTACTTACACAGTCTGATTTTCATGAGTATAATATGAATAAACTGGATTTGTATTATGTAACTATGACAGAATATGATGAAAGTTTTAAAAACATTAAAGTAATTTATACTAAAGACAACATAACTAATACACTTGGTGAAGTGTTGGCAAATGCCGGAAAAAAACAAATCCGAATAGCAGAAACCGAGAAATATCCTCACGTTACTTTCTTTTTTAATGGTGGTAGAGAAGAGGCTTTTACAGGCGAAACTCGTATTTTGGCTCCATCTCCTAAAGTTGCTACCTATGACATACAACCACAGATGTCAGCTTATGAAATAGCTGTAAAAATTTCACTGGAACTTGCCAAAAAAGAGGTTGATTTCGTTTGTCTCAATTTTGCCAATACAGATATGGTGGGGCATACAGGTGTTTTTGAAGCAGCCGTTAAAGCCACCGAAGCTGTAGATAGTTGTGTGAATCTGGTAGTAAATACTGCTTTAAAAAATGGTTATACTACAATTATCATTGCTGACCATGGCAACTCAGATGTCATGATTAATCCAGATGGTAGCCCCAATACAGCCCATACTACCAATCCGGTGCCGATTATTGTGGTAGATGACGAATATAAAGGTAAAATTATAAAATCAGGAGGCAAACTGGGAGACTTAGCTCCAACAATACTCAGTTTGATGAATGTTGGCATTCCGGCAGAGATGACAGGCAAAGTATTGATTTAATCATAAAGTTGGTATAAGGTTATATTAACGTGAATTCGGGATAAAAAGAGTGTAGGGATGCAACAGCAGTGTGGGCAAGCCCAAAAGAATTGAAAATAAGACAAGAGACTTAGAAGTTTAGGGCTTGTCTTTGCTGTTGTTGCCTTTTTTTGCTTACTTTTTTGGGCATACAAAAAAGTAAGAAAGTCTCCAAATGAAATAAAGCTGGGAATTAGCTAAATATAAATCCGTTAAATTGTTGGTAAACAGAAATTTAAGAATAAATTTAATCCCGAGTTCACGTTATATTAAAAAAACAGGGGTCAGAAATTAAATTTCTGACCCCTGTTTTTTATCTTTTAAAATATAATTAAGGCATATTTGTTCCATATTTGGCAAAAAAAACATCATCATACATATCTGTATAATTGGCTACCCGAGTAATAATGTTAAACATTTCCTCCAAATCAATACCTTTTAGCTCTCTGATGCACTTGATATAGACCCAGTCCTCATACTTTGTAAAGGCTACTCCATACAATGTATGATTGGTTTCAAGTAATTCTTCATAAAATTTTCGTAAATATTGCTCATCCGGGACATTACATACAGGCGAAATAACCCAAAAATAATAATCCTGATTCTTTTCCAGATACTGAACATAAATATGAATAGTAGCCGACCCTTTGGTAATAGTCCATTCGCCAAGATTTTCCCTGCGGGCTTTTTCAGGTAAAATGCCTAATGTTTCCAGGCACTTTTCTACTTGTTGGTAGTAAGGGAGGAGATTGTTCGCAGGGGTCATACTAAGGTAAGCATTGTCTCAGATTGGTGGAAGTATGGTTCAAAGTTAAAAAAACCGTTTTTTCTTTCTATGATTATTTCTGAAAATTTATAATTCCTTTCAGTTTAAGAATGTGTTTCTCAAACAAATGCCAACTTAAAACGGAGATTAATAAAATAATAATTGTAGATACTATTGAACTCGCCATTCCTCTCCAGGAGAGATTGTTAATGAATGAAAATTGTTCTAAAAAGAAAGGATTGAATAGTACATAAAATGACCAGTGATAAATATATATGCCATAACTGTATTTACCAAACCAACGTAATATACCCGTTTGGGTAACTGTATTTATCAGATTTTTTTTAGACAAGGCATATATAAGAAAACTTCCAAACATAAAAGCTATCAGTAAATAGCCTATCCGAATAAAATACGGATTTGTAAGCGTTAGATTTTTTGATAACAAAATAATCCCGCCTAAAAGAAATACACTCACAAATAGTACAAAAGGAGTTATTCGCTCAATATATATTTTCATACCTTCTTCTCTTATAAGCACAGCACAAAGAGAGCCCACACAAATAGGATCTAAACGGGCAAAAGTAAATACATAAGTTATAAAGTCATTTTGTCCTGTACTTAAAATGATATTTCTGATAATTAAGCTCTGTAATATGAGATATAAACAGATATTCTTCAAAACTTTTTTATTTACAAAATATACTACAAAAGGCCAAAAAAGATAAAACTGCTCTTCTATAGCTAATGACCAAAAATGATTGAGTATTGGTTTGCTTACAGGTGGCCATTGATTATCAACTACTATTAACCAGTTAGGTACATATAACCAGTACCAAATTTGATTTTCATATAAATACTGATACCCTTTCAGCCATTCTTTAGTAGTAAAAAGTGGCAAAACCAGAAAAAAAACAATTAAAAAGAAATAATATAAGGGAAATATTCGCAAGACTCTTCTGACAAAAAATGTCTGAAAATAGTATGGTCTTGACTTTGTTTCTAGAAGAATACCTGTTATTAGAAAACCAGAAAGTACAAAGAACAAATCTACTCCTATCCATCCTAGTTCAGTTCCAATTTTATATAAGGATGGGAAGCAATGATAAAGTAATACTAATACAATTGCCAATCCTCTTATTCCATCTAAAGCCGGAATGTGCTGATTACTATTATAAGTGAGTGTTAAAGGTGTAAATATTTTTTTTATCACAAATTTTTCGTATAAAATATTGACTGTATGGTAGTTTTATAAAACGAGTTTCTTTTTTTTGAGGATTCTAACAGATAAAAACCTTTCAAGCATATACCAACTAATTAGAGATACCGTTAAAATCGCAATAATACAAAGAGTAGAAATAACTACCCCTCTGAGTGTAAGATTACTGATTACTTGCAAATGACGGCTAAAAACAGGAAACAGCAACAGATACAAAATCCAGTGATAGGTATATAACCTGTAACTGTGCCTGCCAAGCCACTGAAAAAATTTAGTCTGCATTACTTTCCCCAGCCTGCTTCCTGTAGATAACGCATACAGCAGTGCTGACCCGAAAGCAAGAGCTATCAGTGTATAACCAATCCTTATAAAATATGGATTCATCAAAGTGATACTTTTAGTCAGTATAATAATACCAGCTATTCCAGCAAAGGTGATTATGGCAGTAGGCAGAGCTGCTTTTTCAAGTATTTTTTTATGATTTTCATTTCTAATCAACACGGCAATTAATGCTCCGATGACTGGAGCATCTAATCTGGCGAAAGTAAACACATAAGAAACAGCATAACTCAATCCCTGATTTATAAATATATTACGTATAACAACACTTTGTATAATCAAATAAATAAATACAAAAACAAGTATTCGTTCACGAAATGCGATAATTAATATCAATAAAATAATGCAGAATTGCTCTTCAGCTGCCGGCAACCAAAGGTGGTCTAAAATTCTTAAATCAAGGTTGGGATGCAGATTAGGTTCAATGCCGGGCCAGTGACCAAGCAATGTGACCCACCAGTTAGGAATATACAACCAATACCAAGCCTGATTTTTATAAAGAAAACTATATTGATTCATCCAGATAGCTCCGGCAATGAATGGCACAATCAGAAAAAAAATAAATAGCAGGATAAAATAAGAAAAAACAGAAGCCTTAGCCCGTTGATAAAGGTATTTTTTTAAGTAGCCAGACTTTGCTTTTGCATCTAAAAGGAAACTTGTAAGTATAAAACCTGTCAGCACCAAGCGTAAATCCACACCCATCCACCCTATACCTGTTCCGACTTTGTAAAGTGAGGGGAAACAATGATACAACAATATCATCAGAATAGCCATGCCTTTCAGCCCTTGCACACTAGTATTGCTGGTTTGAGGATTAACTGAAATTTGGAGAGGATGAAGCATAACCGCCTGACTAAATGGATAATTTATTCGCTGGCAAGATAAAGAAAAGAGAGCATTGATTACAAATAGTAATGAAGTAGCAGAGCATACCGCAATACTTATTTTTTATTCCTTACACCAAATTTCCAACCCACAAAAATACTGATTATCAGAGCTTTATTTTTTTGTAAGTGTTTTATTAAATGTTGTTTATAAAATTTTTTGTATAAAAAATTACTTCTACCCAACCCTTTTTTACCACTTTTCATCTTGATTATGAAGAGCGGCAAATGCCGAAATATAACCGGACGTACCAGAAACCAACTTAATATTTTTCATTAAAAGTTTTTTTGCGTATAGACCTAGTCTTACTTATGTCAGATTGTAGTACCGGAGGATGATACAATTTTGTTGTATTATCCCTATTCAGCTACCGGTTTTTCTGCAATACTACATTTTCAAAAAACCAACTTTTATACTTATGAAAAAAACCACTTTGTCGGTTTTGGGGATTTTTATTGCCTTTTCGGTAAATTCTCAGACTGGATTTGCATCTGAAAGTCGGATGTGTAACGATTTGTCAAACAAAAAAAACAATCAGGTTATTATGGAAAGTCAGTATCAGGATGGAAAACAAATAAAGCATCCCAAACGAAACAAGCTCCGAAAAAAACATAAAACAGCAACCTGTAAAAGAAGAGCCACAGGTTGGTGATATGAAACACATTTTTAGATAACAACATTACAAAACATACCTTCTATCCCTTTATAATTATGAAAAAGATTCTTTTTGCTATTCTCTCTGGAAGTGCACTTTTGGTTGCCTGCAACCCTCAAAATGATACAAATCTAGCTGATGATTCAAAGATATTGAGTCTGACAACTGTGCCATTAACCATACAAAATGCTTTACTCACGTCTTATCCAACAGCCACACAAGTAAACTGGACACAAATATCTCCTTCTACTTTTCAGGCTCAATTTACAGTGCATGACACGGTCAAGCTGGCAGATTTTAATACAAAAGGGAAATGTACTGCTTCCCGAAATGTAATTGATGCTGCTACATTGCCTGCCGCTGTTACAGATTACCTGACAGCTAACTACTCCGGTTATACTATTGTAAAAGCTGGGGCTGCCAAAGATAAAGATGGGGCTATTACTAATTATGTAGTATTGATTACAGTGGGTGGAACTTCTTATGCTCTTGAATTTGACGCTTCCGGCAACTTTTTGAAAATAGTTACCAAAGATGGGCATTTTGCAGGAAACGCCATCACACAATCAAATCTTCCTGATTCAATAAAAACTTATCTCGAAAGCAACTATGCCGGTTATACTTTTATAGGAGCTGAAGTACGACTCGAAAACAGTATAGTATCCGGATATGCAGTAGCTATCTTATATAATAGCCAACCTTTACTTTTGTTTTTTGACGCAAATGCTAAGTTTATAGCTATTAAGACAGGTCATACTAAGCCTTCAGGGCAACGACCTAAAGAAATATCAATAGCACAGACAGAGCTACCAGCAGTGATTACGTCATATCTGTCGGCTAATTATAGTGGATATACTTTTGTGAGTGCCGAAGTTGCTAAAGATTCCTCAGGCAATATCCTTAGATATGAAGTGAAATTTACATGGTCAAGTAAAAAATATCAGGCAGATTTTGATGGAGCAGGAGCTTTGTTAAGTGTTCACTAAAAAACAACCATTATCCGATATGAAACTTTCCTTGAAAAAAGCCATTCCGGTCATCACTTTTATTGCAGTTTTATTGATTGTATCCTGTAAAAAAGAAGAAGATACCGTTTCACCTGCAAGCACAGGCACAACTACCACAGATGCAGTAGATATTCGGGACAGTGCTTATTATTATTCGCTGCTCTATTACCTCTGGAATAAAAATTTGCCTGATTATGCAAAGTGGTACAACAGCACAAATGGTGATTTAATCAAAAATAGTCTGACCACTTTTAAGCCACATAATTTTGCCAATCTCGACAGTATTATGGAAGGCAGTACAGGCATCAGATATTATAGTGATAAAAACACAAGTGGCAAAAACCTTGACAGGTATAGCTTTGCATATTCGCAGGTAGATTGGGAAAGCACTTCTACCGGCACGAGTCTGGGGTTTGGTTTCAGTCGTGGCTATTGGTCTGAAAATGACTTGCGAGTAGTGTATGTTTATAAAAATTCGGCAATTGGTAAAGCTGGAGTAAAACGGGGCTGGAAAATACAATCTATCAATGGTATCAGTGCTATATATGCCAATGAGAGCAGTCTGAGTAGTACCATCAGCAATAACAACACCTGCACTTTTGTATTTCTTAAGCCTGATAATACAGAAACAACCATGCGTTTGACCAAGGCTTCTTATATAGCCAATTTTGTGGTGCAAGATACAGTAGTAGTAAAAGGACAAAATAAAATAGGATATATAGTATTAAACAGTTTTCTGGGAGATGATGATGGGCAAAGCACCAAAACCGAACTGGATAATGCCATCAGCAATCTGAAAGCTACCGGTATTACTGACTTAGTTATTGATTTACGATACAATGGCGGCGGATATACTTCGGTTGCCGAATATTTTTCAAACCTGGTGGCTCCATCTTCAGCCAAAGGAAAACTGATGTATAGTTATCAGTATAACGATTTGTTGATGGAATATTTTAGTAGTCAGAACTATTCTACCAAAAACTATTTTGATAACAACGCTGCCAATTTTGATTTGAGCCGGATAGTATTTATTACATCCGGAAGTACAGCCTCTGCCAGTGAATTACTCATCAATAATCTCAGACCTTATATGAATGTAAAACTGGTAGGTACTACTACCTATGGTAAGCCGGTAGGTTTTCCGTCTATTCTGATTGAAATGAGCAAGACTGATAAAACGCAGAATTATTATATTTTCCCTATTGCTTTTAAAACGGTAAACGCCAATAACCAGACTGATTATTATGACGGATTTACGGTAGATAGTGAACGGGAAGATGATTTTACCAAAGACTGGGGCGATTTGAATGAAGCCTGCTTTGGAGAGGCTGCACAGTATCTTGTAACTGGCAGTTTTCTGCGAACTTCTGCCACAGAATCAGCCAAGCAGGTAGCCCGCCTGAAAACGTTGAACCAAAACGTGAGGAACGAAAAACTAAGTGGTATCACCGAAATGATTTCGACTAAAAAGACTCCGGCAGTGATAGTCCGGTAAAAATAGTACCCAATTATAACCAGCGTGAATGTAATTGAAAGAGGTTAAAGTTGAAAGTACCAGTACAAGCCAGGACTTTTAGGCCTGGCTTGTCTAAATTCTAAATTTAAAATTGCTACCTTCAAAATCTTATGAAAAGAAATTACCTTATCGGGCTGATTTTTTTTATGATGTGCCGGCAATTACTGGCTTCGCATATTGTAGGAGGAGAAATTTTTCTGATATATAAATCTGGTAATACTTATCAGATGGGGCTGAATATGTATTATGATGAAATCAATGCAGCAAGCCCTACTTTAAAGGATGATTATATTCGTATCACTATCTTTCGGAAAAAAGACAACGCTTTTATTCAGAATGTAGATTTGGGTTACTACAAAGGTCAGGAACTGATAACCTATAAAAACCCCAGTTGTCAGCAATATAACAGGGTAAAAACCAGCCGGATTTATTACTATACTGATGTAACACTCAATTCTGACAACTATAATGACGCTGGAGGCTATTATGCTGTTTGGGAAAGATGTTGTCGAAATAATGCCATTACCAATATAGCCAATCCTAATCAGTCAGGAAATGTTTTCTATCTCGAATTCCCGGCTGTCACAAGAGATGGAAAAAGTTTTATCAACAGCTCTCCAAAATTTAATGTCATTACCGGAGATTATGCTTGTGTTAATTCACCTTTCTATTTTGATTTTTCCGGGGTCGATGCAGATGGTGATTCATTAGTCTATTCATTGGTTACTCCGTTTAAAGGATACAGTGTTGCTTGTGGTCAGAGCCGGTTTAATCCCTGCTCCTGCCCTGATAACTGTTCTTATCCGGCAGACCCTGTCCTTACTTCACCACTTGGTACTAGTATTAGCAGCAGTCCTCGTAACCATTCTGCCCCTTACCCGCTTGTTACATGGGCAAGTGGCTATACTTTGCAAAAAAGTACACCCGGACCACAGGCTTTAGGAGTAAATAGCAGGACAGGTATGGTAACTTTTACCCCAAGTCTGCTCGGAATTTATGCCTTTGCTGTGCTTTGTGAAGAGTATAGAAATGGTATAAAGATTGGTGCAGTACAAAGAGATTTTCAGATTGTGGTAATAGACTGTCCAAAAAATTATGCTCCTGTTATTAATGTTAAAGATAATAAAACACATACTGTAGTTGCAGAAAACAGCACCATCAATGTAAAAAAAACAGATGCTTTGTGTTTTGATGTAGTTTTTAATGACAGAATATCCAGTACTATCTTTTCCAGTTCTACTCTTACTGTAAGTATAATAGCCGTAAATTTTTCTGCAAATCTGGTTTCACTTTCCCCGACATCAGGTACAGTATATGCTGATATAGATACTATCAGGGCAAGGCTATGTTTTGATAAATGTGCTGCTACCGAAAAAACTCAGCCTCTTCAACTCAAACTGGTAGTAAAAGATGATGGGTGTGGCAGCGGTCTTACAGATACACTTTCGGTATTTTTTGATTTTGAGAGACTGGTGCAAAATCCGCCTGTAGCAAGCACTACTTTACCTAATAATGAAGCTATAGTTTTTATAAATCAGACTATAAAATTTGATGTAATAGCTCAAAATCCAGAAACTGGAAGCCTGACTTTAACAGGTACTGGAAGAGGATTTAATATGCAGAATGTTGGTATGCAGTTTCAAAGTGGCAGAACCGGTACGGACTCTCTCAGGGTGCCATTTACCTGGACACCTGATTGTAGCTTGCTAAACTTGCTGAAAGATGATGTATATGTGATTGATTTTGTAGGGCAAAACCAGAACTGTAAAGATAAATATGATACGGTTACGGTAAGTATATCTTTACGTGATTCGGTGATAAACTATACATTTGCTCCTCCTAATCTTTTTACTCCTAATGAAGACGAGTGGAACAGATATTTTCAGATGTCCGACAATTCGGACAGTTTGCAAAACTTGCCCAAAGACAATTGCAGAGAAAAGTTTGATAAAATAGAAGTATATAATCGGTGGGGCAAGCTGGTTTTTACCAGCCACGACCGCCATTTTAAATGGGAAGGGGCTGGATTTCCTTCTGGTAATTACTATTATTTAGTTTATTACACTACCCGCCGTTATAAAGGTTGGATTTCACTGGTCAGGTAAATAGAGATAAAAAAATCTTCTTAATCAAGACTTAAATACAACACATCCTGATATTTTCTCTTGTCAATGGTTGGCTTTGCCAGCCATTTTTTGTTTCTGTCTATGGTTTTTTAAATAACTTGCTACTCAAAATATATCATAAGTCAGTAACTGGCTTTTACAGATATTAAATTTATCGTGAAAACACTCTAAAGCCATTATTCAGATTTTATTATGGAATCTTATTATTTCAGGTTTGAAGAAGATTTTATTACTGCAATGCAGTGTATCCCAATGGCAATACGCTGTAAATTAGACACCTGCCTTATTAAGCTGAGGCTGGAAGAGTGGGTAAAATTTTCGCTGGAGGAAAAGAAAAAGCTCTTTGAAATGCCTTGTATAGAACCGACAGAAATAGAGACTTATCAAAAATATTTGAGAGGCTTGGTATTAATGCATACCGGACATTTCCCGGCTGAACTTTCTTCTGATAAGAATGATACAAGCTGGCTGGATTTGACAAAAGTACCTGTACATCTATCAGAAAAGGCTTTGTTACATGGAGCAAAAATAGATTTGTCGATGTGGCAGGCATTAAATCCTCTCCAGCGATTTGCATTAGTAAAATTAGGAAAAGTAAGTCATGAAAGTAAAAATTTTGTGCCTGCACTTATAGAATTTGGACTAAAATGACCTTAAAATTTATCCTGATGTGAGTTTGGGACTAAAGGAGCAGCTATTGATACACAACAACATACGCAAAACCAATAAGACCACTAAGTAAAAATTGCCACATCGTCTATCAGTCATACTTAAAACTACTTTTTTGCAGGCAAAAAGGTCAAAATGAGCTTGTATAGGTGAAAGTTAGTAATCATTTAAATATAACTCTTTAAATATCTGACTAACAACACCTTACAATAAAAGTATTAATTTCCCCCTGATAAGAAATCTGTTTTGGCACTTTATCAGAGCATTCTTTTTATATGAAAATTTCTTTAGAAGCATTAGTTGAAGAACTACTTCAGTTGCAGGATATCAGCACAATTCAAGACAAACTGCAATTGGCACAAGCACAAAAAATAAATATCCGTGCTTTTTTAAAAGACATTCAAACACTCTGCAAATGGATAGATACGGAGTTAGCTAGTCTTGATATTGCAGAAATGATTCTGAAAATCAATTCCACTACTGAACTGAGCCTGTTTGATAAGAAAAAGAGGTCTGTACCTTCACAAATCAAATATCTGACCCAACTTACAAAACTTGATTTGTCATTCAATCAGATTAAACAGTTATCTCCTGAAATAGGATGCCTTGATAAACTGACACATCTTGATTTATCTAACAATCAATTGGTTGATTTACCATCAGAAATAGGTAATTTAAAGGAACTCCGGTATCTGGATTTGAATAAAAACCAAGTTACTCAACTGCCTTTAAGTATAGGTAATCTGAGCAAGCTTACTACTCTGTCTGTTTCTCAAAATCAGCTTATAGATTTAACAACTCAAATTGGATACCTTACCCATCTTACCCATTTGTATTTATCTCTTAATCAGATAAAAAGCCTACCTTCTGAAATTGGAAAATTAGAGAAACTGACTGTCCTTTCATTAAAAGAAAATCAATTACAATCACTTCCTGATGAAATAGGAAGTTTAGTCAATCTGACAGATTTAGATTTAAGCCAAAATCAAATTCACACTCTTCCGGATAGTTTTTGTAATCTGAGAAAATTGCAGCAACTGCAACTAAGTGAGAATCTGTTACAATCTCTTCCAGTACAAATTGGTAATTTAACACAACTAACTAAGTTATACTTAGCTTATAATCCGTTACTATTGCTACCAGATAGCATAGAACATTTAACTTCACTTCAGGAAATAAATATAAATCATAGCAAGCTAAAACAATTACCTGAAGGAATTGGAAAATGTATCGCTCTGGAAGGATTGTTTATATCACAATCTCTAATTATCTCTATACCCGAATCTTTGGGAAATCTCACCAACTTAAAAGTATTGGATCTTGCTTTCAATCAACTTACAGATTTACCTGAAAGTATCATTAATATGAGTGCATTGACCATATTAAGCCTAACACAAAATAAACTGACTCATCTGCCTGTTCAAATATGCAAAATTTTATCTCTTGAAAATCTGAATCTAAGCTCAAATCCATTGCAGCAACTTCCACCTGAAACAGGAAATCTTCAAAATCTGAAACAATTGCTTCTTGGAGATACCAAAATTAGTAGTCTGCCAGATGAGATTGGAAAACTAATTAACTTAGAATACCTTACTTTGTATAGATGTAATAACTTAACTTCTTTACCACCTACACTTTTAAATCTGAAAAACTTACGAACAATAATGATGAATTATACACCTATTAATCCACAAGATAAAGCACTATTAAAAAAAGAACTACCTAATTGCAAGATTATGTAATAGAGAAATAAGAAAGCCATAGTACATGCTATGGCTTTCTTATTGATTAGTTCACTAAAGTTCCCATTTTTCCAGACTGAAAATCTTCAAAAGCCTGTATCAGTTCTTCTCGCGTATTCATCACAAACGGACCATAGGTAGCTACAGGTTCTTTAATTATTTCACCACCAAGCAGCATTATCAGGCTATCTTCATTGGCTAAAACCTCTATGCTATTTCCCTGAATCTCAAACAAGGCTATCTGTCCGGCTTTTATTGCTTCCCGCTGATTTACTTTTATGCTTCCTTTCAGTACATATATTGAAAGATTAAAGTTTTCAGGAATTAACAAAAGTGCACTTTTTCCTGATAGCAAAGTAGCATCTGCCAAAAGCACAGGGCTGAAAGTTTTGGCAGCCCCGGTCAACCCTTCTAATTCTCCTGCAATTACCCTTACAGTCACCCCTTCGGCTATTTCTTTGCTCTGAAATTTATCTGACGAAATTTCCTGATAGGCTGGGGCTATCATTTTATATTTGGCAGGCAAATTTACCCACAATTGTATAAATTCAAGTTTACCACCTGTTTTGGAAAACTCTCTTTCATGTTTTTCTTCATGGATAATTCCTGATGCTGCTGTCATCCACTGTACATCTCCCTTAAAAAGCTTACCATGATTTCCTACCGAATCACGATGTTCCAAGGCTCCTTCATAGACAACTGTAACTGTTTCAAAACCACGGTGAGGATGTTCATCCACTCCTTTTGGTCTGATAGAAGGCAAAACCTGCATCGGTCCGTGATGATCCAGCATCAAAAACGGGCTAAAAGGCAATGAGTTTTGTGGATGAAAAGCATTTTTACCTACAAACCCATCCCCTACTTTCTGAGGCTGTGAATCAAAAATGTGTTTGATATTTTTTATCGTTTTCATAATCAATAATTATATGTTACAACTTCTAATGTAACAACGCATATATTTTAAGAATAGTTTCTGATTTTACAAAAGTCTATTAAAATGCCATAAAAAGTAAATTCGCTGTAGTTAGCTTTTTTTACCAGCTACAGCGAATTTACTTTTTTTATTAATAGATATTATTATTTCTGAAATCTAAAACTGCAATCTCCTGCATAATAATTTGTAGGATTTACATTAGGCAGAGTTTGAGTTGTTCCACTTTTATAGCTATACCCGGTAATTTTAATATCTCCTACTGTAAAAGGATATGTTGCATTAGTACCATCTGTTTTTTTGTGCTCGTACCAGTCATTGCTATTAAAAGTTATAAAATATTCCTTGTCCTTAGTTAATGCAAGTGCATTAATTGGTTTCACCACTTCTACATCTGCGGTAGCAAAATCTATTGATTCAGTTCTCAATACAGTTCCTGCTGTTTTGTCCCAAATTGTTACACGTACTCCATTTTGAACAGCTGGAATTTTAGCTACAATAGCGGTTATTTTACCATCTACTAACGGAATAAAAGAATAACCAAATTCATAATCTGCTGAATTTACATAATTAGTTACTTTCTGGTCAAATCCGGCAGCTTTTAAATATCCGGAAAGTGGATCTTGTTCAGCAATGGGGTCATCTTTTTTACTACAATTAACAAGAGACAATGAAATACATAGCAACAGGCTGATTTTAAGAACTTTTTTTGATGTACTTGCAACAAATGTTAGCATAATTAATAGTTGGTTAAGGGTTTTGAAAGAATCTTTACTGTTTGGTTTTTATGGAGTCAGCATAAAAATGTAACCCGTTTCTTTTTTAATTTGCTCTCAATTTATATTTGAATCCATTACATATAAAGCTTAGAAAATGTGTTTATCAATAGTCTTACTTCAATTCTATTTTTCCAATCCAAAAATATAATATCCTGAAAATTAACACATTATCTTTTTATTTATTGATTACTTCAACTACATTCTTATTTAGAACAGCTCAAAAATTCTCACACCAATTAATTTTATTCTTCGTAAAAAAAATATCATAATTATCTGTCTTGTGTGATAAAATACTTGTAAGATTTAGAAGTTTAATCTATCATTTTTTTATGTATTTGACTCTTACTGGGAAAAACTTTTTCAGGCAAAAGTTCTGTAAAAAATAAGCTCGTAAGTTACCCAAATCATATCCTTACATTAATTGCGTACTAAATTTCTAAACCTAATGAAAAGATTTTCTGAAACATTTATCTTTTTGCTTTTTAGTATTGGTTGTTTTGCTCAAAAAGAAACTTTTGATATTACAACCTATAGTCCACTCAAGGGCTGGAAAAAAGAAATTAAAACAAATGCAATAGCTTACTCTTTTGTGGATAATGTCAAGAAAACCTGGTGTCAGGTTGGTATCTACAAGAGTACAGTTTCAAAAGGAAACATTGACACAGATTTTGAAAGTGAATGGAATGAGTTGGCAGTCAAACCTTATAATCCTGAAAAGCCCGAAATTTCTAATACCGAAGAAGATGATGGCTGGAAAATAAAAGCAGCCTCTGCCAAATTTACTTTTAATAATGCTCCGGCAGCTGTGTTGATGACTACACTAAGTGGATATGGACGTTGTGTGAGTATAATCGCCACAACTAACAGTCAGACATATTTGAGCACTATCGAAAATTTTATTGCATCTGTTGATGTAAAAAAACCTGACAAGGCACCAACTCCCACACCATTGTCTCCTGATAAACCTTTTGTGAGCAACTATAAATTTAATACAACTAATTTTGATGATGGCTGGATTAGTATCGAACAATCAGACTGGGTAGAGGTTACAAAAGGTTCAATGAAAGTATTATTGCATTATCCAAAACAGGGTACTGTATTTCCGACAGACCCTGAACCTCTTATTAATGCTGCATGGAATATATTGGTAGCTCCGAAATATAGTAATCTTAAAAACTATAAAATAGCCCCTACTCTTACAGAAACTCCCCGTGGCTATCTGGTATCTGCTAATGCAATTGATCAAACCAGTAAGGAAGTATATATAGTTTTGTTCAGAAGAGAGGATGTCTGGATGGAATTTATAGCTCCAGACAAAAATACTTTTATACAATATTTTGGGTTGGATGTCAACACAATCACCTATAATTCATATAGTGATATTTGGAAGCCTCTAGAAAAAATGGGTGGGTATAACAAGTTTGCAGTATCAGTCTCCGATTTTAAGGGCAAATGGACAGACCGATTTAGCAGTAATACATTTTATACCAATATTTATACGGGAATGAGTGCAGGCATGAGTACTTATTCGTCTTCACAATTCTTTGAGTTTGGAACGGGGCAAACTTATAAATGGCAACTAACAGCTGCCAACTCGTATGGAGGTAATACCAAGGTAGCACAAGCCAAAGGAAATGGTGCGTTCAAAGTATTAAATAACTGGCAGATATATTTTTCGGATATAGAAGGTAAACCTAAAACCTATGACGTGTATTTTTCCTGTATTAAAGATGGCAGGGTTTTGTGGATGAATGATGCCAAATATCCGGGCTCAGGGATATTTACAGGTTTTCAGAAAGAACAATAAAGCCTCCAAATTACAAAAAAGCCCTGAATCAATTCAGGGCTTTTTTAGTTTTTATTTTTTCTTCGCTTTTAAGTAACGGCTTTCTACTTCTTTCCAGTTCACTACATTCCAGAATGCATCTACAAAATCAGCACGTTTGTTTTGGTATTTCAGGTAGTAGGCATGTTCCCATACATCCAAACCTAGTACCGGGAAACCTCTTTCTTCAGCAGGTACTACATCCATCAACGGATTATCCTGGTTAGGAGTTGACGTAATTTTCAGTTCACCTTTGCTGTCTACAATCAGCCAAGCCCAGCCAGAGCCAAAACGACCTGTAGCAGCTTTTTTAAATTCTTCTTTGAATTTATCATAAGAACCAAATTTTTTGTTCATAGCTGTTTCAAACTCACCTGTAGGTTTATCGGTATTATCCGGGTCAAGAATTGTCCAGAACATAGAATGATTATAATGTCCTCCAGCATTATTTCGGATAGCTGCCGGATATTTGCTTATCGTAGCCAAAATGTCGGACAAAGTCATGGTTCCCAGTTTACTGTCACCAGTTTCACCAATTGCTTTATTCAGATTATCTACATAAGCCTTATGATGGCGGTCATGGTGGATTTCCATAGTCATTTTATCAAAATAAGGCTCCAGAGCATCAGCAGCATAAGGCAAAGGTGGTAATGTAAAAGGAGGAGCAGGTCTTTCAGCAAACTTAAAAGCGAATACACCGACAAGTGCCAGCACCACAGTCGCAAAAACTAAAAAAAATTGTTTTTTCATGGGTTTGTTTGATTTAATTTTTACAAAAATACAAGTTATTCAAGATTAACAGCCAGGTTTGAGAAAGAGTTTTTAAAAATTTTATCATAACTTTCGGCAACTTTTGAGTACTTGTTTTATACTTTATTAAATTAAAAAAATATGCCAGATATTCTATATTCCGAGATACCTTCCCTGGATTTGGCTGATTTTACTTCCGGTGATTCTGTAAAAAAGGCGGAATTCGTAAAAAAATTAGGAGAAGCTTTTAATAATATAGGCTTTATAGCTGTTAAAAATCATGGTTTGACCGATGAACTGACAGAGAAATTATATGCTACCATTAAACAGTTTTTTGATTTGCCTGACGAAATAAAACAAAAATATGAGCATACTGAGTTGAATGGGCAAAGGGGCTATGTGGGCAAGCGTAAAGAAACTGCCAAAGGATTTAAAGCAGCTGATTTAAAAGAATTTTATCATATCGGGCAGGAAATTCCAGATGTTGTAAGAGCAGAAAGAGGATATCCTGCTAATGTTTTTCCGGAAGAAGTACCTGTTATGAAAGATTTAGGCGTAGAAACGTATCGCCGGTTAGAAGCAGCAGGGAAGCAGTTGCTTCGGGCTATAGCGTTATATCTGGGCTTGGATGAAAATTATTTTGAAGACAAGGTTACACATGGTGACAGTATTTTGCGAGCTATTCATTACTACCCGCTTGACCCCACACTTGTGCCGGATGATGCTGTAAGAGCAGCAGCACATGGCGATATCAATCTCATCACTTTGTTAATGGGAGCCAGTGCTGATGGTTTGCAGATTTTACGAAGAGATGGCTCATGGATACCTGTAACGGCTTTGCCAGACCAAATTGTGGTAAACGTAGGAGATATGCTAGACCGTCTTACCAATAACAAGCTAAAATCTACCATTCACCGGGTAGTGAATCCACCTCGTGACCAAATGAATAAGCCTCGTTACTCTATCCCTTTTTTCATGCACCCCCGCTCTGATATGAATCTGACCTGTCTTACCAATTGTATTGATGAAGAACATCCAAAAATGTATTCAGATATGACTGCCGGTGAGTTTTTGACAGAACGTCTTATTGAACTGGGTTTGAAAAAAGCATAACATGAGCTGGCCAGAGAAGAGTAAATGTCTTCTCTGGTATTTTGTAATACAGTAATTAATTTGGCATTCCGAAAATCCATATTTCGTCCTTTTTCTAATGACCCTCACCACATTCCGGTTCGACGGGTGAGGTATATTATTTTCCTGAAAGATGTAGTTATTCTGGCATTTACCTGTTTTGGAGGACCACAAGCCCATCTGGCTCGTTTTCTTAAAATTCTGGTAGAAAAGCATCATTATATTACAGAAGAAGAACTACTCGAAATACAGGCACTCTGCACTATTTTACCGGGTCCTACTTCTACTCAAACACTTACAGCCATTGCATTTAAAATCGGAGGTCCTAATCTGGCTTACCTTACACTGCTGATATGGATATTGCCTTCGGCTGCCATCATGACTACCATCGCTATTGGCTTTAATTTTGTGAAAGACCATGCTTTTGCCCGTTTTCTCGAACCGATTGCTGTTGGATTGGTAATACAGGCAGGTGTAAGTATGGCTGCCAAAATTCTTACTAATCCCGTAAGAATTATACTGGCACTGGCAGCTTTGGTGATAGCTTATCTGATACAAACGCCATTTATTACTCCCATAGTAGTATTGGCGGGAGGATTGGCTACAGCCCTTGAATACCAAAAACTTGAAAAAAGAGAAGAAAAACAGCCTTTAAAAATAGAATGGTCTAATTTTATCCTTTTTATTACGGTTCCGGTAGTGGCTGCCATTATTGGAGGTCTTACCCATTGGTTACCTATTCGTTTATTTGAAAATTTTTATCGTAATGGCAGTTTGATATTTGGTGGGGGGCATGTACTTAATCCGGTTTTATTTACAGAATTTGTACAGTTTAAAAAATACCTGAGCCAGTCAGAATTTTTGTCAGGACTGGCAGTGGTTCAGGTGGCACCGGGACCTGTTTTTAGTTTTGCCTCTTTTATTGGGGCATTAGCCATGAGGAGTATTCATGCAGATATTGGCGGACAAATAGCAGGAGCTACATTGGCAACTTTTGGCATTTTTTTGCCAGGAACTTTTCTGATATTTTTTGTTTACCGTTTTTGGGAACAGCTCAAGCAATATCGTATTGTCAGAGCCTCTCTGGAAGGAATTACTGCTGCCAGTATCGGGTTAATTGGGGCAGCATCCATCATTTTGTTACAATCCCTTTACCAGAAGCCTTCCAGTATTTATATTGATTTTCCAATTGTTGTTCTCACTTTTATTTTACTTCAGTTTACCAAAATACCTCAGTTTGTATTGATATTGATAGGACTGCTGGCAGGCTTTATCATCCACTGATTCGAAGAAATAGTTATGTATAAATCTTCATTAAATCTTAAAATACTTGTTTCACACCCTGGGCGACAACATGCTCACCAATTATGTTATGCATTACAGGAGCAGGGATGGTTGCAGAAATTTATAACCCAACTTTGGTATAAACCTAGCCACAAGTTGATGGGTAATGTGGTCAAAGTTTTTAGTAAAATTAGTCCGGATTTTATAAGTAAAGTAAGAAAGAGGTATTTTACTGACTTACACGAAGATTTGGTAGAAATACATCCTATTCCTGAACTTGTAAGACTATCTTTGCAAAGAATTTTTAAACCGAAGTATGATTTTAAATGGTATTATCAGGTAGAACGTGCCCATGATGCCTATGCCGCCCGACGTATAAAACAATTTAACCCTGATATTTTTATTGGCTATGAGCATGGTTCGCTGAATACATTTAAAACAGCAAAAAAAATGGGCAAAATTACGATTATGGATTTAGCCCAGATTCATCATAATCATATAGCCGAACTAAGAGAGCGATTTCCGGTAATGAAAGAAGCAAATCTGGCAGATGATGCTTTTTTTGAAAAAACCAACCGTATTAAGGAGGAAAGACTAAAATATGTAGATTATATTTTTGCTTTGTCTGATATGGCAAAGCAGGGATTGATTAAAGCAGGGATTCCTGAAGAAAAAATCTATCTCACCCGTTTAGGTTTTGACCCGACAAACTGGAAACTTCGTACACAATATGCCAAGACGGGTACATTTAAAATAATATATGTTGGGGCAATTACTGAACATAAAGGCATACGCATGATACTTGAAGCATTAAAAAGTCTGCAATTGCCTGATGTAACTTTTACAATGGTAGGTACTAAAACGTTGGGAGTAGATACATTGCTAAAAGAATATGAAGGCTATTATACCTGTCTGCCTTATATGCATCATGAAGAGCTTGTAAATTTATATCATGCCAGTGATGTAATGGTAATACCTTCTTATTTAGATAGTTGGGGCATGGTAGTAACAGAAAGTATGGCTTGTGGCACTCCGGTAATTGTCTCTGAAAATACAGGAACCTGTGAATTGGTAGAACAAGGCGGGGGTTTTGTGGTGCCTTCCGGAGACGCTAAAGCCGTAGCCGAAAAGTTGTTGCATTTGTATAATAACCGGGAACAACTTGAAATCTTAGGAAAAAAAGCCCACGAAATTGTACAAAAATATACATGGGACAATTATCACAGCCGGATTATACAGGTTATTGAAGAAATATGGAAAAAAGAACGTCTAAATTAATACCTTCAAAAAGTATTTCATAAAATTTTGTAGTTTCATTTCCGTTTTAATCCTGAAAATATAACGTCAGTCTGCTTGAAAAATCTTTTTATATTCTATCTTTTTCTTGTTTTTATAACGGCTCATGCTCAAATCGGAGGTCAACAAACTTTTTCCTTCCTGCGATTGCCTGCTACTGCCCGTTTGTCGGGTTTGGGGACAGAAAATGTAACTTCCGGCTTCGGAAAAGATATTAATATGGTAGCAGCCAATCCGGCTTTGCTCAATAAAGAATTAAACGGCTATTTTTCTGTCAATTATCTGCCAATCTTTGCCGGAATCAAACAAACTTCTGTTGCGTATGGGTATGATGCTAAAAAGTTGGGAACATTTGGAGCAAACCTCCAATATATTAATTATGGTACTATGGAAGAGACGGATGCCAATGGCACAATAGTTGGCACTTTTCAGGCAAGCGAGTTTGCACTGGGTATCAGCAACGCCCATACCCTTGAACATATTTCTTTGGGTGGAACTATCAAAATAGCAGGTTCAAATCTTGCCAATTATAGTGCTTATGCTGCTTTGCTGGATTTGGGAGGGATTTTCAAACACCCTTCACAAGACCTGACTATAGGATTTGCCATTAAAAATGTGGGTTTGGTTTTAAAAAAATATACACCTGACAGTCAACTTACTTTGCCTTTTGATGTGCAGGTTGGTGGAAGCTATAAAGCTGAAAAGATGCCTATTCGCTTTTCTGCTACTCTTCATCACTTAACCGCTTTCGATATTGCCTACAACGACCCTACCCAATTTCAGCTTGATGCCAATGGCAATAAAGTCACCAAGTCTATTTCTACAGGCGAAAAAATATTTCGTCATTTTACCTTTGGCACAGAAATTATCTTCAGTAAAAGCTTTAATCTGCGAGCTGGCTATAATTACCTTATCCGAAGAGAATTAAGGCTCGACAATGTATCTGGCGGAGCAGGTTTTTCATTTGGCTTTATGCTCAAAACCAAACTGTTTGAGTTTGCTTATTCAAGAGCCTTTTATCATGTTGCAGGTGCTACCAATGCTCTCACTCTTACCCTTGATACCAAAAGCCTTCTTAAGAAGAAAGAAACCTCAACTCCTGTTGCAGAATGAATTGAAAAGGAAATACAACATTAATCGGTCTAAAGTTTTTTACTTGTCACAAAATATTCTGCAAATTCTGAATCCTTCATTCTTAGTGTCTTTTTCTTAGAATCAACAGAAAACAATTCGTGAAATATCGTATCTTGATTATTGTCAATCAGATGAAAAAATTTCTCGCCTTTTTTTATTTTAACTACTTCTTTTATTTCAAAATCCTTGTGAAGAATAACTATATGAATATTATTTTTATCAAAGTCGAAATCTTTAATGTCATTTATTACTTCTGAGTTTTTAATAATCTCAAAGTACTCAACCATTGAACTATTCATAATACGAATTAAATATCCATGACCCACTTCTCTGATATTATAACAATATCCGATTATATCTTCTACCACACATTCTTTCCCAGCAAGTATTAGTTGATGACTGCCATCTTCAACTTGAATTTGAATATTTCTACGAGACTTTAAGGTTGCATCTTTATTACAAAATAAAGACGGGAAATATATTGCCATTTTTAGGAGTTAAGATAGCTGAGGTAAAATAGCATGAATATGCTTCTCAAAAATAAATGTCCACATAATCTACTACATTGTTTTGTTCGCAGTTTGTCATTTCCTGTAATCGCCAAAAACGCCTGTTTCCTGTTGCTTTAAACGTATATGTTCCATCTCTCAGGCAAGGCTGTCCATTATTAACATACGAAACCTGAGTAAATATTTTGCCTGTAAATCGTAATTCTTTGGCATTAATTACAGTCAATTCACCTTCTATATTCAGCGAATCAGCAGTTTTATCACTTTTCTGAAAACCTTTGATAAAATACTTCCCATTTTTAAGAGAAATAGTTGCTGTTCCCACCTTCTCCCAGTCAATCCATTGTAATGAAATTGAGTGTTTGCCAACACGAAGTGATTGACCATAAGCCGGTTGTAAAACAAATGAAAGCCCTATTAACGATATACCAAAAAGTAGTTTTGACATAGATAAATGACAGAGGGTAGAATTTAAGCATTAAAAATAACGAAATTATGGGAGGATATGCTTAATTTTGGCACCCATAATCATCAAAATCTGATTATTTACCAGAAAGAATAAAGCAATGCAAGATCTTACACCCAGACAAATAGTTGAAGAGTTAGATAAATACATCATCGGACAATATGAGGCAAAACGTAATGTGGCGATAGCTTTGCGTAACCGATGGCGACGCATGAATGCCACAGACGAAATGAGGCAGGAAATTGTACCTAATAATATACTGATGATAGGAGCCACAGGCGTAGGTAAAACCGAAATTGCCCGACGGCTAGCTAAAATAACAGATGCTCCTTTTACAAAAGTGGAAGCCTCTAAATTTACCGAAGTAGGATATGTAGGCAGAGACGTAGAAAGCATGGTAAGAGATCTTGCCGAGCAGGCAATTGTTCTTGTAAAAGCTGCAAAAAAAGAAGAAGTAAAAGTTAAAGCCATGCAGGTAGTAGAAGATATTATTTTAGATGCTTTGATTCCATCGGTGAAGAAAAAAAATATGCCAGCTTTTGCTCCGACCGAAGATGAAGAACTGAATGAAAAAACCCGTGAAAGATTCAGAGAAAAGCTAAAAAATGGAGAATTGGAAGATAAAAAAATAGAGATTTCTATTCAATCTTCTGGTACACAAGGCATAGGATTTGCCGGACCGGGCATGGATGAAATGACAATGATTAATATCCAGGAAATGATTGGTGGGATGATGCCTAAAAAAACAAAAAAACGTAAGGTAACCATTGCCGAAGCCCGTAGGATATTAATCGAAGAAGAATCTGCCAAACTCATTGATATGGACGAAGTTAAGGAAGAGGCTATTCGCAAAGCCGAAAATCTGGGTATTATTTTTATTGATGAAATTGATAAAATCGCCTCTTCATCTAAAAATGGAGGTGGACCAGATGTAAGTAGAGAGGGCGTACAAAGAGATTTGTTGCCAATTGTAGAAGGCAGTAGTGTCAATACCAAATATGGTGTAATCAATACAGACCATGTTTTGTTTATTGCTGCCGGAGCTTTTCATGTTGCCAAGCCTTCAGATTTAATACCAGAGTTACAGGGTCGGTTTCCTATCCGGGTTGAGCTGCAAAGCCTGACAAAAGATGACTTTTACCATATACTCAAAGAACCTCGCAATGCCCTTACCAAACAATATGAAGCTTTGCTCTCTGCTGAAAAAGTAGAACTTACCTTTTCAGATGAAGCCTTGAAAAAAATAGCTGGTATAGCCTTTGATATCAATGCTGAAGTAGAAAACATAGGAGCAAGAAGGCTACATACTGTAATGAGTCATTTACTCAATGATTTTTTATTTGACATACCTGATAAAATCGGAGCTAATGCCAAAGTAGTAGTTACTCCCGAATTGGTAGAGCAACGACTGTCGGGTCTTATACAAAATAAAGACTTGAGCCAGTATATTCTTTGATGGCAATGTTTTCTGGTTTGGTCTCCATGTTTTGATATATATGGTCAGGAATTTTTGTTAAATGCTCAAAAAGAAGTAAATACAAAAAAGTAACACAGTATTAAAAAAATAATTTGTACTTTTTTGATTGCCGTAAATGGAAAATTGCACATTTAATTTGAAAACTTATATATTTGTACGAGAACAAATAACATTACAGGAACTTAATAACCCACATAACAAGAAGCTGATATGGAAAATCCTATTGACATGGTAATGCTGGTAGATGACAATGATACCGACAATTTCATCAGCAAGCGAATTATTGAAATCACCAAATTTGCAAAGCGTATAGAGGTCAAAAATTCAGGAAAAAGTGCCTTGGAATTTTTAGAAAAAGAACAAAATAATCCACAGAATCTGCCCAATATTATTTTTCTGGACATTAACATGCCTATTGTAGATGGATTTGTGTTTTTATTTGAGTTTGAGCTTTTCCCGGACGAATTAAAACAAAAATGTAAGGTTGTAATCCTTTCAAGTTCTGACAATAAAAGAGATATTGAAAAAATAGTGGATAATGACTATGTGGTGAAATTTATCACAAAGCCTCTGAATGAACAAGCTTTGAAAGAATTGCGTGAAATTCCACATTTAGTACAGTAAAACAAGTAATAGCCTATATCTCGTGTGTTGCGTAAACTTTTATCACCTTATTTCGTAAAAACACTTACTACTTAAATTTTACCACCTGATTTTTACTCATGCCACAGGCACAAAAAACAGTTTACAAAAACATTCTTGTTGTAGATGATAGTGAAATTGACCAATTAATCGTAAAAAAAGTTATTCAGATTGCCAATTTTGCTCAACAGGTTGTCGTTCGAAATTCGGGTCAGAGTGCATTGGAATATTTAGCAGTTACTCCACCTACTGATCTTCCTGAGCTTATTTTTCTGGATTTGAATATGCCTGTGTTAGATGGGTTAGGCTTTCTTAAAGTTTTTGATTCTCTTCCTGATGTTATAAAAGATACTTGCCAGATTATTGTTTTATCCAGTTCAACAAACAAAAACGATCTCAATAAAGTATTACAGAGTAAATTTGTTAAGAAAATTATCACAAAACCTCTCACTGTAGATATACTGGGTGAAGTGAATATGCCTGCCTGAAAAAACAATAGGAGTAGGCAGACTACTATATTTTAAGCCTGCTCCTATTGTTGTAGGTAAATAAACACTTTTTTTTCAGCAAAAATCATTATCCTGTTCCCTGCAACCAATACAAATTCGATTTTCATGCCTGTTTGAGGAAGTTCTACTTTTTTTCCCTCGAAACTATACAGGTTAAAAAAATGCAGCTCATTTTCCTGTAAAAAATATAAGTTATCTCCTGTAAAGCCAATGTAGTTGATATTTTTAAAAGGAATCAGTTTTTTATAATTACCAAGATTATCAAATACCCTTATACCTGCATTATAGTCATTCAAAAATACCATATTTTCGTATTCTCTGATAAAATTAAACCGGGAATTGCCCGACCCAAAAATCAGATTAAGTGGAGACTTGAGGAGTAGCTGCTTTCGTTCAGGATTATATTTTTTTAGACTAAAGTCAGAATCATCATAAATCCATAGATTGTCATCATTAGCAAGGGTTGCCAGTCTTGCAAAGCCTATTATATTTTCAGATTCTAAAAAATCATATTCTCCAGTTATTGCCATAAAACGATTGAGAAACAAAAACTTTTGCAACTCTCTGTAATAGACAAATATTTTTACTGTTCGCCAGGCTTCCAAAAAGCTTACCTGCATGAGGCGTGAGGGAGAAAACTGATTTAGTATATTACCCAGAGAATCATACTGAATAATATTGCCTGTATTATCTGACACCAGAAAATTCCCATATCTGTCAAGAGAAACAGCTACTATTTTTTTGCTTGGAAAAGATTTTATTTTGGTAAAAGACTGGGCTGATAAGCTTACATAAGAAGAAAAAGTCATTCCGTAAAGAATAAAAAAAGTACATTTTAGTATGAATGGAATGCTAATTTTCATAAGTCCTCATTTTAAGCTCTTTTCCATCAAATTCAGCAAAAGTATATTGAGTAAACCACTCTCCCAGATTGATATAACGCCCTTTTTCTCCCACTTTCATATCTAATGGCAGATGTCGGTGTCCAAAAATATATAGCTGATGTGATTCCTGAGATTCTGTTTCTTTACAGTATTGATAAATCCATTCATCTTCGCCCTGAAAAGCATCTTTTTTCTGATGAGATGTGTCAGAAAGTTTATGTTTGCGGGTGCTTCTCGACCAATAGTGGGCTATGCCTATTCCCAGATTGGGATGTATTCGGGCAAAAAGCCATTGACAAAATCTGCTTTTAAATATTTTTTTTAGAATCTTAAATGATTTATCTCCAGGACCCAAACCATCGCCATGCCCTATCAGAAATTTAGTATTATTCATCAGAAACTGTTGAGGCTGACGATATAAGGGTATGCCTAATTCTTCGGTAAAATAATCAAACATCCACATATCGTGGTTACCTGTAAAGAATATAATAGGGATGCCTGCATCTGCCAATTCTGCTATTTTGCCCTGAAAGCGGATAAAACCTTTGGGAATAGCTTTTTTATATTCAAACCAGAAGTCAAAAATATCTCCCACTAAAAAAATCATAGCAGCATGTGGAGCTATTTCTGTAAGCCATCTGATTATTTTTTTTTCACGTACCAAACTGGTAGCTTCGTCTGGTGAGCCAAGGTGAAAATCAGAGGCGAAGAATATTTTTTTCCCTTCGGGAATAGTAATTACTTGTTTTTCAGTAAGTTTCTTATATTTCATTGTAACAGACTCACCTGAGGTAGTTTGCAGAAGTTTGTACAAAGTTAGGTAATTATCAGACAAAGATTTTTGAAAAGAGAACTCATTTCATTTTACCTCTTTTTACAAGATAAGCATACAAAATCTGTGAAAAACCTGTAGTAATATCTGCCTCAATGAAATCAATCCCATATTGCCCGCACTTAAATTTAAGTTTACGATTAAAATCTTTAAGCTGCCTGACATATTCATCTTTTATTTGTGATGGCTGCACTTTTACTTTTTCGCCAGTTTCCATGTCAATAAACTCATAAGGTCTTTCCGCAAAATTAAAGTCCTGCTCCGTTTTTTTGTCAGTTACATGAAATAACAACACTTCGTGCTGGTTGTGTTTGAGGTGTTGCAGAGCTGAAAAAAGCTGGTCTGCCTGAGCAGCATTCTCAAACATATCACTGAAAATAATTACCAGTGAGCGTCGGCTGATTTTATCTGCTAATTGATGTAAAACAGCACTTACTGCCGTTTGATGAGGGGTTTTAGGTCTTTTAAGAAGGTTTTCTAAGGTAAGAAAAAGCTTGTGAATATGGGAAGGTGTAGATTTGGTTTGGGTATGTATTTCTATATCATCTGAAAAAGTGCACAGACTTACTGCATCTTTTTGTTTTTGAAGCAAATATGCCAGACAGGCAGCCGCCATGATACTGAACGTAATCTTCCCCTGATTTTCAGCAGGATAATACATTGAAGAAGATACATCTACCACAAGTTGGCACCTGAGATTTGTTTCTTCTTCGTAACGTTTTGTAAAAAGCTTATCAGTACGGGCAAAAACTTTCCAGTCTATATGTCGTGTAGATTCACCAGTATTATAAAGACGATGCTCGGCAAACTCAACTGAAAATCCATGAAAAGGAGATTTGTGTAAGCCTGTAATAAAGCCTTCTACCATTTGTTTTGCCAGAAATTCAATATTTCCAAATTCTCTTATTTGCTTAATGTCCATACGAACGTATTGTTCAAGGGTTAAAAGTGCTTTATTGTTATCAACTAATCTATTAAACAATATAGCACTTTGATCATAAAGATTCAACGAAAATCTAGTTATTTCATTTTATTCTGACAGAATTATGGTATTTTCTTTTTCAGAGTATTCAAACTTACAATCTTCAAATTCGGGTATGCCTGCCTGAGGACGATAATGTTGGGAAAATCCTGTGGACTCTTCGGAAACTTCTGCCACAGATTTATCAAATTGCTGGAAAAACATAGCAGCATATTCGCCATATTCCAAATCAGCTATCTCGTATGATAAATTTGTTTTAGCGTCTGTTGCTATTGTATAAATTTTAAAATATTTGCCTTTCAGTGGGAATTTATCAGTTTTACGATAGATAGCAAGGCGGATAATTTTGGTGGTAGCGGGCAGATTTTTAAAAGAAACTATAAGATTCTTTTTGGTATTTTTCACTGCAAATGCAGTCAGGATTAGGCACAGACCTAACACAAAAACAATGTAATCAGCTCTTTTCATGGTTGGTTTTACACAAAATGGTATTGCAACTGAATACCAAAAACTAAGACTTTAAAATATCAATTTCGTCTGTTTAATTCGTCTCTGATTTTAGCAGCACGTTCATAATCTTCTTTTTCAAGAGCTTCGTTTAACATCTGCTGTAGCTGGTCAAAAGACATATCTTTCAGTGAATCGCCGGCAGGATTTTTGCGGGGAGTAGGGCTGGTTTTTTCCCGCTTTACAAGCTGTCGGTCATCTTCATCTTCAGTCAAAACTATGCCTGCCTCAGACATAATGGTTTCATTGGTATAAATAGGCACATTAAATCGTAATCCGATGGCAATTGCATCCGAAGGGCGGGCATCTATTTCAAACATTCTAATTCCGTCTGTACATACGATTTTAGCATAAAAAACCCCTTCCCTAAGATCTGAAATAATAATCTCAACAACTGAAAATTTGAAGGTCTGGGCAAAGGATTTGAACAAATCGTGGGTCATAGGTCGATTCGGAATAATTTTTTCTATTTCAATCGCAATTGCTTGTGCTTCAAACATTCCGATGATAATAGGTAATCGCCGGCTTCCCTTGTCTTCGCCCAGTACCAGTGCAAATGAACCCTGTTGGGACTGGCTTGAGGATAACCCAATGATTTCAAGTTTTATCTTTCTCACACGTAGATTCTTTTTATCGTTATACTTTTATTTCTTATTAATGAAGACACTGGCTTATCTTTTGGCAATGGTTTTCAAATCATTAATACAAAATAAACATCTAATTTTTCAGAACACCAAAATTACTATCTTTTCAAGAGAAAATAAATTTAATTATTTCCTGACTTGGTATCTTTCTGATTTCTCAGGTATTTCCAAAAGTATATTTGCCTCACAAACCACATTTCTTTATAAAACTACCTCTTCCAAAAGCCTTTATAGACTACAATGCCTTGATTGCTTTGGTCAAACGAGGTACAATATCAAAAGCATCTCCTACAATGCCATAATCAGCTGCTTTGAAGAAAGGAGCTTCAGGGTCTTTATTAATAACGACAATCACTTTAGATGCATTGACTCCAGCCAGATGCTGAATAGCTCCGGAGATACCTATGGCAATGTAAAGATTAGGACTTACTTTGATACCAGTCTGACCTACGTGTTCGTGGTGTGGTCTCCATCCAGCATCAGAAACCGGCTTAGAGCAACCGGTAGCAGCATGTAAAGCATGAGCTAATTCCTCAATGATGCCCCAGTTTTCAGGTCCTTTCAAGCCTCTACCACCCGAAACCACAATATCTGCTTCAGGCAATAATATGTCGCCGGTTTGTTTCTCTGTTTTCAAAACTTTTACTGTGAAATCTGCATCATTTAGAGATGGAGTAAAATTTTCGACAGTAGCTAAATCAGCAGTTGGAACAGGGGAGAAAGCATTTTTTTTCAGGGTGAGGATTTTTTTGTCTCCTTTTACATCCGTTTGTGCAAATGCTTTCCCGGTATAGATGCTTCGTTTTACCTTGAAACCATTGCTCAAATCAGGTAGTTCAGTAACGTTGGCTGCCAGTCCAGCTTTAAGACGAACAGACAAACGGGCTGCGATGGCATCACCTAAAGAAGATTTTGCCATGATGACAAGAGTAGCATTCTCTTTTGTAACAGCCTGTGCCAGAGCATCAGTATAGGGCTGTATAGATGGCTCGTTTAGCTTGCTGTCTCCTGCATGAAGCACTTTTTTTGCTCCGTAGTTTCCAATCTTTTGCAATTCATCAACTGACAAATCGCCTAATACCAGAGCAGTAGCAGTAGCACCAGTTGTTTTGGCAACTTCTGCTCCATAACCTACTGCCTCGAGAGATGATTTTTTTACTGCCCCTTCGGCAGTTTCTACAAATATGAGTACTGACATAAATAGTTCTTTTTAAGTTTACTCTTCTTTTTCCGTAATTATTTCTGAAATAACAATTACTGTTTGGGCCTTCTTAATAAATATCTGGTAATAAAAATACTTTCGGTAGCTCCGGCTGTACTATTTATTACTTCCCAGCCTTTGTCACTTAACTCTTTTAGTTTAAGAGTAAGTTTTTGGTCATTTTCAGAAATATTTCCAAAATTAATACCTCCTAGACTGAAAAAGTTGCTCATGGTGATTTCAGAGGTTTTACCACTTTCATCAGTTATCAACATACGGGAACGACCAGCTCCTCCCGCAATCAGTGATTCTATTACCGAAATATTCATATAATCATACTTTGGAACAACTGGTGATTGTGCGAAAACACTATAACTTCCTAATAAAAAGCAAATAATAAAAATTGTCTTTTTCATAATATGATAGGTGATTTTATAGGTTGATTAAATTACTTTAGCTTCTGTTTTTAATAATTCTACAAGTTTTTCAGCTTCTTCTGAAGGAATCATTTTTACAGCTCCTTTAGACGGAGGCAGCTGAAATTCAGCTACAATAGTATATACCTCATCAGAAACTGGTTTTAGCACGTTTAATGGTTTGGTTTTGGCAGACATAATACCTCTCATGTTGGGTATTTTCCACTCGGCAATTGGTTCCTGACAGCCTGCCACCAGAGGCAGAGGCACTTCTACTTCTTCTTTACCTCCTTCAATTTCACGGGTCATTTTGGCAGTTTTGCCATCAGTATCCAGTTTCATAACAGGTGATATAGAGGGTAAGCCCAGCATTTCAGCAACCATACCATGTACCTGACCACCATTGAAATCTATAGATTCTCTGCCCATCAAAATCAGGTCATAGTTATTTTGTTTGCAAATAGCAGCAATCTGATTTGCTACAAAAAAACTGTCAGTCGGTTCGGCATCTACCCGTATAGCATCATCGGCACCCAAAGCCAATGCCTTACGAATAATAGGTTCACCATCAGCTCCACCTACGTTTAATACAGTTACAGTGCCTCCAAGTTGCTCTTTCAGTTCAATGGCTCTTGACAAAGCATAATCATCATAAGGTCCTACGATAAATTGCACCCCAGATTTGTTGAGTTTGGTATTATTGTCAGTAAAGGTAATTTTAGTAGTCGTGTCCGGCACGCAAGTGATACAGACGAGTATTTTCATGGCTAATAGAATTAAATTGAAAAGATGCCTGACTGCTCAGGGTAAGGCTTGCAAATGTAATAAACCGATTGTTGAGAGCAAAGTTTTTTAAGTAAAGTAAAAACTTCAAAAAACAATATGCCAATTGCTATTAATTGTATCATATTGACTGATTTACCAACTCATCATAGATTGCCATAAGGCGGGTATAGTTTTGGTCTGGAGTATAGTTTTGAAGGTATTCCTGACGGGCATTTTTATATAATGATTCCAGACTGCCTTTTTCTTTTTCAAAATAATGAAGAGTTTGTAACAAGCTATCTTCATTTCCTGTTTCAAACAACAGACCGGTTTGTTTGTCTTTTACAATCTGATTGATATTCTGCTGATTAGAGGCAATAACCGGAGTGCCGGTAGCATAAGCTTCCAGAATTGTCATAGGTAATCCTTCATACCAAACCGATGGAAAAACCAGTGCCTGACAACTTTTTAGTTTGCTTATGATAAAATCTTTTTTTTGAAAGCCATGAAAGGTAATATGCTTGTTTTGTAAAGTCAGTTCCTTTATTTTCTCCTGCATCTTTATATCTCCTTCTCCTATCATTTCAAGTTTAAGTTCAGCTTTTTCAAAAGCTTTCAGCAATACATCGATACCTTTTTCCTGTGTAAGTCTTCCTATAAAAAGAAAGAAATGCTGCCTTTCATCAGGCTTGCTCCATCCATAATCTTCAACACTGTTTGGCTTTACGACCACCTGACTTTCCTGCAAATTTAGAGATGAATTTAATATTTTTTGCCGGGCAAAATCTGTGAGTGTAATATATTTTGAAACTTTATGTTTGAATGTCCCTAAGGTTTTATGCAGACCTGTCATCAGCGTAAGTTGAGCTGATTTGATGGCAGAGTCTCCAAAGCATTTGTATTGAATACCTGCTGTCGGAAATCTTTTTTGTACACATAGTTCACAAGGCTGATTTTGGCGTAAAAGCAATGCCCCGGCACAAATCAACCGATAATTGTGAAGAGTTTGCACAACAGGAATATTATATTCAGAGGCTACATACAAAACAGCAGGAGATGCTATCCTGAAAAAATTATGGATATGAATTATGTCTGGAGCAAAATCCTGGATTTTTCTTTTCAAAAGTTTGGCAGAATCAGTATTGTATAACATTTGCCAGCCACTTTTGAGCTTTTGTCTGAATGAGGTTAATATATCATTCCTAAAGGTGATAGTTTCTACCTCATTCCCTTTTTCACGTAATAACTGGGATTCGGCTTCAAAAACGGCATCCTCACCACCTCGCTGTTGATAATAATTATGTATGAGTAAAATTTTCATGTAGTTTTGCCAATCTTATATAAAAACCGTTGCAGACGTAAAAGGTAAGAATTTTTTGTATCATGCCTTATCACTATTCCTCCAAGCAGGTAATACTCTCCCGACTGATTGAGTATCTCTTTTTTATTTTTAGTATTTTTTTTCATCCTTTTCGCAAAAAGTCATCAGCTACTAAAAAAATCCTTATCATCGAACCCTTTCAGATGGGTGATGTCATTTCATTAACAGTGATGCTTGACCCATTGAAAAAAGAGCTTCCAAATGTTGAAATTTCCATACTTGTTCACGAAAAAAATGCCCGTACACTTGCCCATGATTCCCGTATCTGCCAAATTTTTACTGCCGATTTTCCGTATGCTGATTACAATAAAAAAGAAGCAAAGCTAAACCGGTATTTTAAATTATTACAAACCATCTGGCAATTACGAAAACATCATTTTGATATTGGGCTGGATACAAGAGGAGATGTAAGGTCTCAAATGTGGCTTAAAATACTTGGTTGTCATACTATAACCGGCTACACAAGTTATCTGGGTTCTAATATCAATCTAAAAGGACTATTGCTGAATAAAAAAGTAACTCAGCCTCAATATTCGCATCGCTACGATTGGAATCGTTTTTTGCTTACCGGGTTGGGTATTTCGGAAGAAAAACTATTCCCGGTTCGGTTTCCTGCTTTTCAGGTGCCTAAGGCTATTTTCTCTGTTGTTATACCCAATAAAATAGTAGTTCATATTGGCGGTGGCTGGTTTTTTAAACGATGGCAGTCTTCTGCATGGGCAAAACTGATAGATGATTTATCTCAAAAGTATGAAGTAACAGTTGTTGGAGGACCCGGCGAAAAAACACAGATGGATGAAATTCAATCACTTACACAATCAAAAAACATCCCCTTTATTACTACAACCTTTGAACAGCTTATCAGTGAGATTTTATCGGCAAATTTGTTTGTAGGGCTTGACAGTGGACCTATGAATCTGGCAGTTTGCCTGGGCAAACAAGTAGTAGCTCTTTTTGGACCAGGTGATTCTGACATGTGGTATCCTTATAGTCAAAATAGTGCCTTTATTCACAAAAAAGAGCAATTCCCATGCAATCCCTGTTTTCAGACAACTTGCTTTCATCCTGAAAAAAGCTGTATGGCTTCTATTGATGTCACAGAAGTAGAAAAACTCATTCTGGAGCAGTTTCACTAAACACTATTTCCTGTCAAACAGCAATCTTTCGCCAAGGTAATCTTCATTAAAAATGCCATTTTCATAAGCCAAATGACCCGAAACAATAGTATGAGTAACTTCTGACTGAAATACTTGTCCTTCCAGTGGACTCCATCCACATTTATAATGAAGATTTTCTTTACTAACAGTCATTTTTGCATCAAGATCTACCAATACCAAATCAGCCCAATAACCTTCTTTAATAAAACCTCTTTTATCAATATTAAAACAGGTTGCCGGAGCATGAGCCATTTTCTCAACTATTTTTTCCAAAGTAATTTTGCCTTGCTTATAAAATTCAAGCATGAGTTGCAGTGGATGTTGTACTAACGGCAAACCAGACGGAGCATTAAGATAAGGTTGCTCCTTCTCTTGCCAAGTATGTGGGGCATGATCAGTAGCAATGATATCCAGTCTGTCGTCGAGCAGTGCTTTAAAAAGTTGCTCTTTGTGATGTTTATCTTTGATAGCAGGATTACATTTTATCTGATTGCCAAGCCTTTCATAGTCATCTGCCGAAAACCATAAATGATGTACACAAACTTCAGAGGTAATCTTTTTCTCAGACAGAGGTATTTCGTTCGTAAACAAAGTTAATTCATCAGCGGTGGAGATGTGAAGAATATGTAAACGGGTTCCATGTTTTTTTGCCAGATCTGCTGCGAGAGAAGATGATTTCAGACAAGCTTCTTCATTCCGTATAATTGGATGAAAATCTGCCGAAAGATTGGGATGGTCTTTGTATTTTTCAAGATTGGCTCTGACGGTAGCTTCATCCTCACAATGTACAGCGATCAGCATTGGACATTCTTTAAAAAGGCTTTCCAGTGTTTTTTCATTATCTACCAGCATATTGCCAGTTGAAGAACCCATAAAAATTTTCACACCACATACATTCTCCTGGTTGGTTTTTAATACTTCTTCAAGATTGTCATTAGAGGCACCCATGAAAAAAGAATAATTAGCAAGAGAGGTACGAGAGGCAATGGCATATTTATCAGCAAGCAGTTCCTGAGTCAGGGCATTAGGGACAGTGTTAGGCATTTCCATAAAGCTTGTTACCCCTCCTGCCACACCAGCCCGGCTCTCTGAAAAAATATTTGCTTTGTGAGTTAGTCCAGGTTCTCTGAAATGTACCTGATCGTCTATTACTCCCGGCAACAGGTATTTGCCCTGTGCGTCTATGATAATATCTGCCTTAAAATGTGACATATTGAAAGTAATGTTTTCAATTATGCCATTTTGTATATAAATGTCTCTTTCGGCAATATTACCTTCGTTTACCACCTTGGCATTGAGGATAAGTATGCTTTTTTTCATAAATCAGTAACTAAAGTGTGAATAAAGATGCTTTTTCAGGCAATAATACTATGTTTTGTAAACATATAGAAAAAAGTATCCAAAACATGTGAAGTGAATATTTTTATTCAAATAAAGACCATTATCTGTTAACAGACTTATGTTGATAGTTGCACAATTGGCAAAGGTGTTAAATGTGAATGAGTCCATAACTTTTTCAGGCAAAGCAGTATATATTCTGTAGTGAAGCACAATAATTTCAAGCATAACCCTTTTTATTAAAATTTAAACATTCTTCAATCGTTTCTATTTGTAGATTTTTCAAACCATTTCTACGGATTTTCTGTTATTCAAATGTTGCCAATCAACTTATAATTCCTCAAAAACTATGGCTAAAAAAACTGCAACCGAAGCTCCTTCTATCAAAGAAGCCTACAAACTTTACCTTCTCGAAAACGGCAAAAAACCTGTGTCTGTCTATAAATTTTCTAAGGAGAATGGCATGACCGAAGCTGAGTTTTTTAACGAATACAACTCTTTTGAACTCATTGACCGTGAAATCTGGAAAGATTTGCTCGATGAAACCATTACCCGAATCAAATCAGATGAAGTATATAACCAGTATTCGGTTCGTGAAAAACTACTTTCTTTCTATTATACTCTTATCGAAGTACTCAAACAAAATCGCAGTTATGTATTGCTGACCTGGCAAAACGGTATGGATTTACGAAAAACCTGCCTTCGTGAATTTTTGAAGTCATTTGAAGAATATGCTCAGGAGATTGTGCAGGAAGGCGTAGCTACCAAAGAGATTGTGAATCGTGTTTTTCTAACCGAACGCTATGCCGATGGAATGAAAGCTCAACTTATTTTTATTATTGAATTTTGGATTCGGGATAGTAGCAAAGGCTTTGAGCAAACTGATGCAGCTATCGAAAAAGCTGTAAATACTGGTTTTGACCTGATTGGTAAAAGCCCTCTTGATTCGTTTGCTGACTTCGGCAAATTCTTGTTTCAACATTTTAGAAATAACTAATTATAGGGCATGGAGCAGGAATAGATTGTTAAATTGTTAGAGATAACCATTCAACAATAAAATCATAAAACAATTAATCACTTCCATGCCAACACATATATGAAATCTCAGGATAAAATACCAACCGGCAAAGTTGCCCGAGCCACCGAATTTGTAAAAACAGGTGTAAAAATAGGAGGTAATTATGTAAAACATTTTGCCAAAAAACTGGTAGATAAAAATACTAGTAAAGACGAACTCCACGAAGCCAACGCTGAAGACATATATGCCTCTCTGAGCCAGCTAAAAGGCTCTGCTCTTAAGGTAGCCCAGATGATGAGCATGGACAGAAGCATTTTGCCATCTGCCTACAAAGACCGTTTTCAGATGGCTCAGTATTCTGCACCACCATTGTCTGGTCCGCTGGTTGTAAAAACATTCCAGAAATATTTTGGAAAATCGCCTCAGCAACTTTACGATAAATTTGAAATGGATGCCATCAATGCTGCTTCTATCGGGCAGGTGCATCGGGCATGGAAAGATGGCAAAATGCTGGCGGTAAAAGTACAATACCCGGGAGTGGCTGCCAGTATTTCAGCAGATTTGAAGATGGTAAAACCGTTTGCTGTCAGTTTGCTGGGTTTGAATGAGGCTGATGTAGATAATTACACCAAAGAAGTAGAAGAACGCCTGCTCGAAGAAACCGACTACCTGCTGGAACTCAACCGTTCTATGGAGATTTCTAAATCTTGTTCTCATATTCCGAATCTCGTTTTCCCAAAATACTATTCAGAACTCTCCTGTGAGCGGGTACTGACAATGGACTGGATGCCGGGCAAACATCTGCCTGAATTTCTGGCAACCAACCCCGACCAGGAAACCCGCAACCGTATCGGGCAGGCATTGTGGGATTTTTATGATTTTCAGATTCATCAGCTAAAGAAAGTACATGCCGACCCTCATCCCGGTAATTTTCTGATTCAGGAAGACGGTTTGCTGGGAGTGATTGATTTTGGCTGTATCAAAGTAATCCCGGAACAGTTTTACAAGCCTTATTTCAAGATGGTAAATCCTCATATTTTATATAACGAAGCCATCCGAGAAAAGACTTTTTACGAACTTGAAATCTATAAAGCTGATGATTCTGCTAAAGAAAAAGAGTTTTTCGGAGAGATATTTACCCGAATGAGTGAGTTATTGACCCGTCCTTTTCAGACCGATACTTTTGATTTTGGTGATGATACTTATTTTGATGAAATTTATGAATTGGGCGAAAATCTCTCAAAAATGAAAGAAGTAAGAGAAAGTCGGGTAGCTCGTGGGTCAAGACATACTTTGTATATCAACCGTACCTATTTTGGTTTGTATTCTTTGCTTAATCAACTTAAAGCGAATATCAGCATTACCAAACCTGAATGGATATTGCAGCCTGTGGCTTAAAATAATATTGATTTAAAAAATAGAATGCTTAAGAGACTTGGTAAGTCTTGGGAAACCATCTCAATTCATAAAATATCTCTCAAGACTTGCCAAGTCTCGCAGTACCACTTTTAAAGCAGTGTATACTGTTAAATGGCTAAATGGTTTTATTATTGTGACTGCGATTAACAATATAACCATTTAACAATTCAACCATGTCAACCATTTCTCTTCCTGAAGTTTGGCTTCGTGGACCGTTGCCCGAAATTCCGCCACTGTTGCAACCTGTAGCCCATGCCCTGCTGCAAGCCCGTGAAGAAATCAACGAAATTTTAACAGATTTTCCCGAAAAATACCTTTGGGAAAAACCGGCTGGTGTGGCTTCAGTTGGATTTCATTTGCAACACCTGACGGGTGTTTTAGACAGGCTTTTTACCTATGCCAATGGGCAACAACTCACTGAAACGCAACTCACTTATCTCAAACAGGAAGGTAATCCTGAAAACAAGCCATTTACGGTAGCCGAATTGGTAGAAAACTTTAATAAACAGGTGGATATTGCTATTGCCCAGCTCAAACAAACGCCTGAAAGCATTCTGACAGAAGCTCGTGGCGTAGGCAGAAAACAAATTCCTTCCACAGTACTAGGCTTGCTTTTTCATGCTGCCGAACACACCCAACGCCATACCGGACAACTCCTCGTCACAGCCCGAATCCTGCAAAATACCTGAGAGATTTTATGCCTGTAATTATCTATAAACGATGAGTGAAAAATCATCTCATAGTTCATCACTCATACTTGACAACTGCTTTTAAGTGGTTATAAATCGCAACCTATCAAAAATTCCAATCCTAAACTCATATTAAACCAATATGCTAACCCTTATATCCATCTACCCAGTGTTTCTATAAACTCGGCTTTAATAAGAGGTTTAGACATATAATCCACAAAACCATTTTGAATACATCGGTCTCTGTCACTTGACATAGCAAAGGCAGTTTGGGCAATTACTCTGGCATCAGAGTTAACTTCAAGTATCTTCTTAGTAGCTTCATATCCATCCATTACCGGCATTCTTATATCCATCAGCACTAATGCAACTTCCGGATGATTTGTATATATATCAACTGCTTCTACCCCATTATTTGCCCATAACACCCTGGATGGCAACTCATCAAGCAGTTTTTTCAGCAAAAACTGATTGACTGAATCATCTTCTGTTACTAATATGGTCTTTCCCTGAAACGAAATTTTACTATCCTTCCTTACTTTATTAGTTTCATCCTTTGTCATATGAGAAGGTGAAATAAGAGGAATATCAAACTCAAATCTGCTACCATTTCCAAACTCTGAACTCACCTGCATTTTTCCACCCAATAGCTTTACCAAACCTCTGCAAATAGCCAGCCCTAAACCAGTTCCGTCATATTTGGCTTTATCTTTTTGCTCAACCTGCTGAAAACGTTCAAAAATCAGGCTTAGTTTATCAGGAGGAATTCCTATGCCTGTATCCGATACATGTATTATAATTTTACGATGTTCTATTCTGTAGCCAAATTCTACTTCACCGGAATCAGTAAACTTCAGAGCATTTCCTATAAGATTTGATAATATTTGTTTCAGCCTTAGTGGGTCAGTCTTTATGTAAAGTTCCTCAATATCATTGGGAATATTAGTTTTAATCACCAAACCATTCTTACCTTTTTGTTTTCTGACATTTTCAAAAGTTTTTTCAAGTTCAAAAAATATCTTATTTAGCTCGCAGTCTTCCGGCTTAACAGACAGTTCCCCTGCTTCTATTTTAGCAACTTCTATAATGTCGTTAATTAGATTCAGCAATTGCTTTGAGCAGCTATCAATCAGATTAATACATTCATTTTTGGTCTCATTATCAAGTTCATCATTCCTTAATATCTCAGCAAAACCCAATAATCCGTTTATAGGAGTCCTGATTTCATGGCTCATATTTGCCAAAAACTGGTTCTTGTATATGTTTGCAGTCTCAGCTTTTTTCAATGCCTCTATCAGTTGCAGTTCTGCTTCTTTTTTGGAAGTCACTTCAAGCACTACTCCAGTAACTACTATTTCATTGTCAGTCTGCGATATCATTCTCCCTACATCATGAAACCATTGATAGCCTCCTTCATTGTTTTTAATTCTATACTCACAGTCATAGTTTTCTGCTTTACCTTCTAAATGATCTTTCATCGCCTTCATCGTAATCTCCTGGTCATCAGGATGTACCAGATCCACAAAATGCTGGTAATGATTAAAATCTTCCGGTACACGCCCAATCATTTCCACCTTTTTTCTGTCAAAAGTAACTTCTCCCGATGGCAATCGCATTTCCCACCATGCCATGTTGCCGGCTTCCATGGCTTTTTTGAGTCTCTCTTCCGCATTGATAAGGTCAAATTTGGTTTTTTTAATGATAGTGATATCCACAAAAGTAATCACCACTCCATCAATCTTCTTTTCTGACGTTACAAAAGGGGTAGTTCTTTTCAGAAACCATTTTCCATTAGCATCTTTGATTTCTTTTTCAAAAGTCTGTAAACTTTCCAGTGAAGCATGAGCATCTGTGACAATAGCTTTTCTGGTTTCTTCATCAAATTCTGATGCAAAACTGAGTAAAGAACGCCCTATGTCGGTATCTTCAAGATGAAATACCCTCTTTATGGTTGGTGTAAATTTTCTGATATTTAAATGAGAATCAAGAAAGAGAGTACCGACATCAATACTGTTAAGTAAGTTATTGATGTCGTTATTAAGATTTTCGAGTTCTTTATTTTTTTCCTGAAATTCGGTGTTTACTGTATATAATTCTTCATTTACCGATTGCAACTCTTCATTAGAACTTTGTAATTCCTCGTTGGAAGACATGAGTTCTTCATTGGAGCTTTGCAATTCTTCATTACTGGTTTCAAGCTCTTCTACCACATTTTGGAGCTCTTGCCTGTTTTCTCTTAACTCTGCTTCAAGGTCATTGATTCGTTCTTTTGAAAAGTTAGAAACATCTGCACTTGATAATATTATGCTATTTTCAGGATTGTCATGGGCAGCCAAGCCAAACTGTATCAAATATATAGTTTCAGAAAAATCTGCAATACCTGCCTTTTCAAAATATAAATCTGTATGAATTGTCTCACCTTCGCCTACCTTGCATTCCAGATTATTGATGGTGATAGATGAGCCAGAATCTGCAACCCTGCGAACACCGTTCCTGATGATGGTTGCCAAATCAGCCGGAATCATATTCAATAAGTTGTTGTTAAACATACCATCTGTCTGGCTAAACCATCTCTTAAATTCGCCGATTATAAACTGTACATTAAAATCACTGTCAACAAAAACAGTAACAGGAGCATGCTTTTTACTCAAATATTTGTAGTATAAGAGTTCATTGTTTCTTTTGGCTGTAATACCGGGAGAAGTTTGCTGAACAATTGGCATAGAAATATCTCTTGTATTGGTGTTTAGATTGCCACTATATTCGTTGTCTCTTATAAATCTTTTATTGTCCTGTAGATTTTGAAAAATCTTGTATTTGGTATCAATCACCTTAAATAAACTACTGATACTACCCAGCGACTCGCTGCTACCCAAAAACAAAAAACCTCCTTTGTTAAGCGAAAACTGAAAGTTTTGTAAAATTTGCTTCTGGGTAGAATTAGTAAAATAGATAAGCATGTTTCTGCATGAAATCAAATCTACTTTAATAAAAGGAGGGTCTTTGGTTATATCATGATACGAAAACACAATCTTATCTCTTAATCTCTTTATGATTTGTATCTTATCGCCTGTTTTCAGAAAATATTCTTCCAGGTATTTATTATCTATTTCTACACTGTTGTTTATTGTATAGCTGCCCATACTTGCTTTCCCCAAAGCCCTTTTATCAATATCAGTAGCAAAAATTTTAAAATCTATTTTTAACTTATTAATTCTGATACATTCATCAAGAAGTATTGCCAGAGAATATACTTCCTCACCACTTGAACAACCGGGTATCCATACACGAACAATTTCTTTATCAATATTTTGCTCACAAATGGATGGAATTACTTTATTTTTTACTATCTCAAAGGCTTCTTTGTCTCTAAAAAAATTAGTTACTCCTATTAAAAACTCCTGATTCAATGCTGCTTTTTCATGATGATTTTCTTTTACAAATCGTAAATAGCTATCCATACTATCTATATTATGCAAACTCATTTGTTTCTCTATTCTCCGCAGTAATGTATTATACTTATACTTTTTAAAATCGACCCCTGCATATTTTTCAACTTCCATCAAAATCGCTTTAAAAATCTTCTCATTTTTAGAAGTAATCAAGTCTTCGTCACTAATGGTCAGGCGTTTGTTGGTAGATAAAATTATCTTTTCGGCTATACCGGCTGGGGACAATACAAAATCAGCCATATTGGTTAATATAGCTGAATTGGGCATACCATCAAATTGTGCAGTCATGGGGTCTTGCACCAAAATAATACCCCCGGCTTCTTTAATGGTCTTTATACCCCGAGAACCATCAGAACCCGTACCTGAAAGAATCACCCCAATAGCCTTTTCCTTATAGTCTTCACCAAGCATCTGAAAGAGTATATCAATGGGTAAATTCAGGTGATTTTTAGGTGCTTTGTCAAACAAAATAAACTTATTGTCTTTGATGCCAATATTTTTGTTTCTTTGATTGAGATATACACAGTTAGGCATAATCTCCTGCCCCTCTTCAGCCGTATAAATGCTCATTTTAGTGTGTTTGGCGAGCAACTCGGGCATCAAACTCACAAAATCAGGAGATAAGTGCTGGATAATAACAAAAGCCACATCCAAATCTACAGGTAAGTTATCAAACAACTGTTGAACAGCATCTAAACCTCCGGCAGAGGCTCCTACCCCTACTATGAAAAAATCTTTTTCAGTTTTCATGGTACAGTAAATTATGTAAGTTTAGTATCACCTTTAAATGAGGTTGGGTTTTTCTGACAAAAGCAATAAAACTAACTTGTCAAATATCAACAACAGAGAATAAGCCACTGGTTTGGAGGGCTTTTTGTGCTTTTGTAATATTTTTTAATAAGTTATCAAATTGTGAAATAGAGGCTTGTAATAGTTTCAGAATACTATAAACACAAACTTTCTTTTGTGAATACAGAAATACTGATTTTTCAAATAAACAAGGACTACTACCAGAAGTGATATCACGTGAGGAATATCAATATTCAAAGTATTGGAAAGGCTACAAGATATTTACCTAATCAACTAATTAAAAAGCCAAAGTCCTATAAATGTTAAATGAGGAGGTAAGAGCGTCTGAAAAATGCGGGAATAAGTGTGTTAATATTTTCCTGCGGGTATTTCAGAGGTCAATAAAAAACAACTTGAATCTTTTTCCGAAAGTAGTAATATTTATTTATTATAAAAATTTTCACGGAATAAAATTTACTCAACGTATGTAATCAACAGTAAACAAGAGATTTAAAAGAAATCTGTTTTAAATTAAAAGAACAAAAAAATTGATAAACCAAAATAGGCAACAACGCCAAATTTACAAAGTAATAAGCCCCCGATTATGTGCCAATATCTCAAAATGATAAGCATGTTACCTTTCATTTTACTTGAAAAAGAGGGTTACCGGAGATTAATTTTGGCATAAAGCTGAGGATTAAAAAATAACCAATAAATTTCAGTTATAAACTAGTGATTCACTTAAAAATGATAAGCCTCAATGAATTTAGAACTATTGACAAAGAAGTAAAGGAAGAAATTCAAAGAATAATGGAGTTTTCAAGAACTAATTATCCTGAAAATTACATCCTTTTTTTAGCAGATGGAGAATATAAAGAGGAATACGAAAATACCACTTTAAATCTAAATCCATATATAAGTATAAGGACAAAAATAACCGAAATTTATTTTTATCTTTGTTTGATGGGACGTAAAAGTAAACATATAATTTTGACAGATGAAGAAAGAAGGCGTTTGGAAGAAGGCTATAAACAAGGGAC